>Ga0272442_10000444_pt1 | contig 67030 bp, 43 predicted proteins | sample SSMForm2O_FD_200262 | JGI IMG/M metagenome (GOLD analysis project Ga0272442, IMG submission 200262) | Marine sediment archaeal communities from Little Sippewissett salt marsh, Falmouth, MA, United States - SSM-Form-2O | ecosystem: Environmental > Aquatic > Marine > Wetlands > Sediment ...
AATACTCAAAAAGCATATTCGTAGGGGGATCCGACTATGCAAAACGGTTTTACGATGACCATATCAATCCGGGGTATACGGGAAAACAGAGAGAGGAACATATCCAGAAATGGCTTCACACAAGCGGGAAAAACCTGTGGAGCGTTTTCAGTGTATTTCACCAGGGGCTTCCTGAAGGGCAGAGGAGAAGATTACCTTCCCGTGATGGCCCGTAAACTCCTTTCGTAAACCTGCGCAGATCAACATCGAATCATAAAAGAACAAGCGGAAGAAGTGTGGGCACTTTGTATAGGGTGTGGAAATAGCACAAACAAAGGGGGCAAAGACCGGTAAAGAAGGTTGTGAAAACAGCGAATTTTTGGCTTAGGACACAGTGATAATTGAGATCGGGAGGACAGCGGCAATTTTCATTGATGGTCTCTTTTAGCCTTCTGACCCCTTAAACTAACAAAAAATCAAAAATCCCTTCCCACCCGTTCCTTGACCTTCCTGACCGCCCATTCCGCTTCCTTCCGTATATGCTGCATTACATCACTGCGGGCGGTTGTGTGCAGGTGTTCGATGCATATTTCCGTGCCGAAGCGGGAGAGGCCTACAACAGCATTGCGCCGTACCCATTGCGACGGGTCGGTGAGATTTTCGATGAGCAGGTCTTCAGGTGCAGTGCCGCAGGCGGCAAGTTCTGCAGAAGCACAGGCACGGAGATACGGATTTGTATTCAGCAGATAGATTTTCAGTACATGCATTCCCTTTCCGGAACCTCTTGACGCAAGGGCACCTGCTGTAATGATGCGGTTTTCCCCTGATACAATCTCAAGAATATCCTCTGCAAGGGCGATGTCGTCAGGATGATCGCTGATCTTCAGCAGGGCCCTGATCTGCAAGGCGCGTGATCTCTGGTCGTATTCTTTCCTGATCTGTTTTCTCAGAGGTTTTACTGCCGCTTTATCATTTCTGTGCTGAAGGAAAGAGGCGGCCCAGCTGCGCAGTCTGGTGTCAGTATGGTCCAGGAAGCCGGCAAGTTCGCCGGTCGGCCCTTCAATACCGAGCAGTGCAGCATAGAAGAGGCCCGCGTTTTTCAGACCGTTGAGATGGGCTTTTTTAAGGGCCCTGAGCGCTTTCTCACCTCCCCTGACAGCGATGAATCCGGGCATCTTGATCCGTACCAGCCTGCTGCTGCTGAGATACATCAGCTCTTCGGCCGTTTCAACAGAAGGGGATCTTTCGAGCCTGGCCAGGGCTTCTTTTAGAGCTCTGACCTTTTCAGTGTTATCGAACCTTTCTTTCTTCACTTCAGGGGGGGTGAGCATAAGCGGATGCGGTGCTGCGGAACGCTGAGGGCGGACCGCAGGTTCAATCGAAATGGAGATGTTCTCAACATCCCCGCCCTGTGCTGTGAACGCATAGGATCCGTTCTTTGAAACTGTTTCAGTATGTTTTTTTGCTGTGCCGTCCTGTTTCCATGTATGGGTTACCCTGATCCCCATGCCGGCGGGAGCATTATCCGCAGAACAGCATCCCCATGACATGCGGGTTGCGACTATACGTCCTCCTTCCGCCTTTTCATCCGTTGAACGTCCGAGCGCGTACCTGACATACAGCCGTTCCGCAGGAGCAGCAGGCCTGATCGCGGCATTGGCCTCAAAGCACCAGTGCTCATGGTACGGAGGCTTGTCTGCTTCCCAGAGCTTGATCCACTTTCCCGGCATGTCGACCGAATATTCCATCCTGTAATACTGTCCCTCAGGTGCGGTGCGCAGTCCCCGGAACGTGCCGCCTATATCGGCCCATCCTACTTTCATACCGGCAGGGGCACTGATCTCGTATATGATCCAGCCCTCTCCTCCGGGTTTATCAGGCGTAAGCTGCGAGTAGTGTTTGTGGGGTATCCGCATCAGCCCCTTTATTCCGTAGGCCGACTTTTCATATCCGCTGTCTTCGTTGAAATAATAGGTGCGCTCGAACACTTCTCGGTCCGGGGAAAAGGAGATATGCATACGGTTTTCACCCTTTCTGACCGCAGGAAGCACAGCCGGATTGAGCTGACAGGCCGTTTCTATGCCAAAGGAATCTATGCGCACACTGTCCGGCACTCTAGCGGCAGACATTTCGAACCTGATCCTGTACGCATACTGTGCTTCAGCGTATGAGGTAAAGTCAACTGCAAATTTGTGCGTGCCAGTTTTTTTGGCTTTCCACACCGGGTGCCATGTGCGCCCGTTGTCTCCTGACACAAGGATGCGCAGCGTGCTGTCCTGTGCAGTGCGGGTGTATCGTCCCCATACAACTGCTGCCCCGCGTGTGTCACCCGGGTTTTTGATGTGGCCCGGATATCCTGCGATCACATACGGAAGGCTCACCCTGAATTCGGCCCATGAGACCTCACCCGCGCGTACGGGGCAAAAGCCGTTCCCGCTGCTGTTGATATTATGGTCTCTGAATACGCCGTCAGCGTAATCGCGGGATCCTGGGTCAAGGCTGGGCCTGTAGAGCAAAAGTCCGTTTGCGTATGTCAGCGCTTTTCCGTCCTCTCCTGCAGGAGCTTCAGGATACAGTCCGAAATACGGGTCATACGGCCCTTTCCACGGATCGATATAGCCGTTGAACGCGGCTTCAGCCGCAACCCCGGGCACGCAGTTCCATTTTCCGCACCCTTTCCAGAACCGGACAAACCGCTCCCCGGGACGCAGCACCATAGACATACTGTGCACGGTCCGGTACTGGTTATGCTTACTGTAGTCATCAAAGGGGCTAAAAAGCTGGGACGCTGCAATATATCTCTGTTCGTACGTCATCCGGGGATTGCGGACTGCGGGGAAAAAAGGACTGCTCGGTTTGATAGGAGTGATCAGGAGTTTCTGCAGGCCCGCGTAAAAATCTGCAACGCTGGCGATAGTCCCGTCCTCCAGCCGGGAGTATCCTCTCTGGTCATTATCCAGGTTGTGGTACTTCCCGTTAAAAAAGACCTCGACCGTCTGGTGACCGCTTATTCCTGTGGAACGTGCTTCAAACCCTGCAGCATCATACAAAGCTTCTGCAAGTGCCCTGATTCCGTAGCAGTACGAGTATCCGTACACGTTCAGCAGCTTGAGCGCGTCGTACACGCCGTCAAGCTGGTACGACGAGCGTTTGCGCTCCTTTGCCGGGGGACGGTGCCACGTGTGCTTCCAGCAGAATTTCCAGATCGCAAGGGCTTTTTCCTCACGGGTCATTTCCGGCCTGCATATGCTCTTCAGTATCGATTTTATTGAATGGGTGTCCACAGTATGAATGCTTACAATCCTCGGGCTGACCCTCAGCTTTTCACGTTTTTCAGCCTTTTCCGCGCGGACATTCGCAACAAGCAGTACGCATATCAAAAGGGATATATATCCGGTTTTTCTCATTTACTATCTCCGTAATGCTGGATGCGTATATATTATGCACTGCAGATACCCGTTTTCAAGAAAAATATCCAAGTAAAATGTCGCTGCTTTGAATTTGAGACTATTTTTCCCTTGCGTTTCCGTAATAATGGTTATTATTATCGTCGTCGCACTCGTACTCGAAACGTTTCATTAAAAGGAACACGCAATGGCTGAGAAACTCAAATGGGGCATACTCGCAACAGGAAGGATCGCCGGAGTATTTGCCGAGGGTCTGCTTCATTCCGAGACAGGAGAGCTTGCTGCCGTGGGCAGCCGTTCTGAGGGATCGGCACAGGAATTTGCCGAAAAATACGGTGCAGGCCGGAGTTATGGTTCATATGAAGAATTGTTGAACGATCCTGAAGTCGAAGCGGTGTATATCGCGACCCCTCATACATTCCACGCTGAATGGTCGATTAAGGCGGCGGAGGCGGGAAAGCATGTCCTGTGCGAAAAGCCGCTCGGAATTAACCACGCCCAGGCCATGGCAGCAGTCGAGGCTGCAACGGAGAATGATGTGTTCCTCATGGAGGCATTCATGTACAGATGCCATCCTCAGACAGCAGAACTTGTCAGGCTTATACGGAAAAAAGAGATTGGAGATGTGCGCATGATCGACGCGTCTTTCGGCTTCAGTGCCGGGTTTGACCCCGAAAGCCGTCTTTTCAGTCCTGATCTCGCGGGCGGAGGGATACTTGATGTAGGATGCTACTGCACGTCAATGTCGCGTCTTATAGCAGGGGCTGCTTCGGGCGTGGATTTTCTGGACCCGGTTGAGGTTAAAGCTGAAGGCTGCCTCGGAAAAACAGGAGTTGACGAATATACAGCGGCCGTGCTTGCGTTCGAAAACGGCATCATTGCCCGGATTTCGACAAGCGTGAGCCTTGCACAGGAGAATACGGTAAGGATCTATGGAACCGAGGGATCTATTACTGTGCTTGTGCCGTGGATACCTGCCAGGGAAGGGGGAGAAACGTTGATTGAATTGAATAAGAAGGGAGCAGAGCCTGAAACGATATCTGTACAAACAGACAGATGGCTTTACTCTCTTGAGGCCGATATGGTCGGGAGTAATATCGAACAGAGACAGGCAGTTCCTCCGGCAATGACATGGAAGGATACGCTCGGCAATATGAAGACGCTTGACATGTGGCGGCAGGAGATCGGGTTCGAATATCCTATGGAGAAGCCGGACTCACAAGCGCAGAAACTTCCTGTTTACGGACGGCCCCTTTCGGTCAGGAGTGATTCTGTCATGAAATACGGAAACATTGATGGGCTTGACAAAAAGGTTTCCCGTCTGGTCATGGGTGTTGACTATCAAAGATCGATCGTGCACGCGTCCGTGATGCTTGATGATTATTTTGAGCGCGGCGGGAACACGTTCGATACAGCCTATATTTACGGAAGTGGGCAGTCTGAAACAATACTCGGTCAGTGGATCAGAAACCGCGATATACGGGACGAGGTGGTCGTACTCGACAAGGGAGCTCACACGCCCGCGTGCTATCCAGACGCAGTAAAAAAGGAGATCGCTATCAGCCTTGAAAGGATGCAGACAGACTATGCAGACATATATATGCTTCACAGGGATAATCCCGAAGTGCCTGTCGGCGAATTCGTGGACGTGCTGAATGAGTTGGCGGATAAGGGCATGCTGCAGGTTTTCGGCGGTTCCAACTGGTCATGGAAGCGGCTTGAGGAGGCGAACCGGTACGCTGAACAGAACGGAAAAAGGGGGTTTTCAGCAGTGAGCAACAACTTCAGCCTTGCCCGCATGGTTGACCCCGTATGGGAAGGGTGCATCGCAGCATCGGAGCCTGAGTATAGAGAGTGGCTTGAAACAACAGGCATGCCTCTCATGCCCTGGTCGAGCCAGGCCCGGGGCTTTTTTGTTGAGGGGAGGGCCCATCCCGACAAAAAGGAGGATCCGGAGCTGGTCCGCTGCTGGTACAGCGAAGATAATTTCAGGCGGCTCGAGCGTGCACAGGAGCTTGCATCCAAAAAAGGGGTACTTCCCATCAATATAGCACTCGCATACGTGCTCTGCCAGCCTTTCCCAACGTTTCCGCTCATCGGACCCCGTTTGCTCGAGGAGACAAGGACATCGTTTCCCGGGCTTATAGTGGACCTGACGCCTGAAGAGGTCAGGTGGCTTAATCTGGAATAGAAATCCGCCTGATCCTTTATTTTTCCAGGAAATGTTGATTTAAAACAAAAAATATGAACTATTAGCGCATATCTGCGTCTAATACACAGTGAAGCCCACAGGAACGCGGTTCCACAGGATACATGCTTTGTAGGGGCGACCCGCCGGGTCGCCCGTACATTATATATACTTTATTTTCAATTGGATGTAAAATTACAGAGATATCTTTTTAACGTTTAAAGGAGCTTTGAAATGAAGTATGCAAGGAACTGTATCGCGGCCGTTCTCCTTCTTCTGCCCGTGCTTATATACGCGGCTGAGAACGAATTTCTTGAGGAGTATGCTTTCGGAAATGCGGAAAAAGCCCTCAGCATGCTGACACCCGGCACAAAGGACTATTATTTCTATAACTGCCTCTACGCTTTCAAACAGGGGAACATGAATAAGTATTCAGCCCTTTTGGCCGAATACAGGGAAAAATTCAGGAATGATACAGGTGTCACAATACTTGAAAACCGGGAGCTTCTTTCACGGTACAGCCGGGAGGCCAAAGGCGTACTGCGGGAACTTGTCCGCAGGCTCAACCTCAGGTTTGATCATGCAAAACAGGGGATCCAGGGAGGAAGGGAAGCCGATTATCCGGCCAGTCTCAATGAAAGGCTTATACATACGGACCATCTGTTCATAAAATACCGGAAGCATATACTGCGGTACCTTTCAGAAGAGGGGTACAGGCTCCTGTTTGAAAAGGGGACGGACCGTGAAAAACGCAACCTTATTTTGGACGGGAAGATCACTGATCCGCGTGTTAAAGGGATCCTTGAAACGATAACAGCTATTCTCAAGGATACACGAAGGAAATATACGTTCGACAGGCTGCGCATAGCCGGCAATCTGTTTAAAGAGCAGCTTGATCAGCTCAATGCGATGATGCCCTCGATACGTGAGGACGAAGCGTTTGTGCAGGAATACATGAAGCGTCTCCGCTGTGAAGAGCATCCCACAGACGAAGAAAAAGACGCAGAGCTCGAACGCCAGCGTGAATTCTCCCTGAAGTTGAGTTCCAAGTTCAACTCCCTCAAAGTCCGTCTGTGCTATGAGAAGCTTGACCGGAACCTGGAAAAGGGAGTGTATAATAAAGATCTGTTCATGGAATACCTTGCCTACCCCAGAATAAGTCCTGTGACACCGAGAAAGTATATTGAAAAGGTGAAGTATGCACATAGGGCGAAACTGGGCATCAAAACGCAGAAATATACAGGCCTCGGCAGAGTAAGCAGTGATACGGACCTTATCAGGACGCACCTTGAACATTTTTTCAAAACTGAGGACTCGTACCAGCCGTACCTTCCGTACCTTGATAAGGATTATCTCAAGGAGACATTCGCCGCTTCCAAGATCCTTGCCGGCTCAACAGATCCTGAATATTTCAACATGCTCTCTCCCGGAAGGCGGAAGGAGCTTGCGGAACGGGTGGAGATAACTATCCTCAGAACAACACCGAAGAGGTTCAAACGGAGTGAAAACGCTGTGCTCAACGTTGCGTTCAAGAACGTTGAAAAGGCGTACATTAAGATCTACAGGATAAACGCTGTCAGTTTTATGAGGAAAAGGGGAGGCGAACCAACGGCATCATTCAGTGTGAACGGCATCAAGCCCAATATTGAAAAAAGCCTCTCATTCAAAAAGCCCGCAACAGCCAGATTCGAAGAAAAGCTCGCGTTTCCGGAGATCTCCTCTCCGGGGTATTACCTGGTCGATATTATCGGAAACGGCGTATATGCCAGGGCCATGATCGTCAAGGGATCGTTCAATCTGCTCGACAGCGTAACAGAAGAGGGAGTCAGGCTTACGGTACTGGACGAAGAGAAAAAACCGGTTGAGGGAGCGGCCCTCTTCATTGAAAAACATGTGTATACCACTGATGCGGCCGGTTCCGTTACAGTGCCTTTTTCAAATAAGGCTTCGACACAGAAAGTCGTCATAACAAAGGACAGGGCTGCGTCCATCGCGTCCTTCCGCCATGTGGAGGCATCATACAGGCTTAATGCCGCGTTTTATCTGGAAAAGGAATCGGTCATACCGGGAAACCTGGCCCGGGTGCTTATTTCCCCGCGGCTGACAAGGACAGGCAGGGATATTCCGCTTTCACTGCTTAAAAACGTACAGGTCAGGCTCCGCGTACGAACCAGGGATGGCATCGAAACCTCGCATGTCACCGGAGATGTCAAGCTCAAACAGGGAGAGGATTACGTAGCCGAGTTCAGGGTTCCGGACTATATCAAGTCTGTATACGCGGTGATCGAGGGGGAAGTTTCGGATCCGTGGGATGAAAAACCGAAAAAGCTGCACGCAGGCAGGGAATTCATGATATCTACCCATGAGCCGGTCAGGGTTATGGATGTATATCTTACCGGGGAGAACGGAAAATACGTTATGTATATTCTCGGCAAGAACGGGGAAACCATTCCCCGGTTCGATATCGAGTGCACGTTCACAAACAGGTATTTCAGGAGAGGGGAGACGCTTACTCTTCAGAGCGATCTGCAGGGAAGGATCCGGTTGGGAACTCTGAAGGATATAACGGGGATCACTGTGCGGAACAGGCGGTTCAACCTGCACAGGGCTTTCAGCCTGAACCTTCCCGGCCCGTACCTTCCGCCCCGGATAGCGGCAGGAGGAGACGTTATCGAGATACCGTTCCAGGTCAATACCGATTTTACAGTACAGAGGGAAGAGGCCGAGACGTATACCCTGTCCCGGCTTGTCAGAGGCGTTCCTGTAAAAGACTGCACGTCCCGTGTATCCGTCAAGGACGGTGCTCTCATTCTTGCAGGGCTTGCACCGGGCACATACCGGCTCGGTTCATCCCGCAGGACTGTTGACACGCTGATACAGGTCCGTGAGGAAATGGATGAAAACGGACTTTCCGTGGAAGAAAAAACTGCTGTCAAGGCTGAAACGCCCTCACGCCTCAGGATCGCTTCTGTGAGCGAACAGGGTGATGAGGTCAGGATAACACTCACGAACAGCAGCGGATCGACCCGTGTTCACGTTATCGGAACGTTCTTTACTCCGCAGACATCCCTTTTTTACAGTATCCGGGGTATGCTGACCCATCCGGTCACGGATTACATATTCGGCACGCGGGAAAACATATACCGTTCGGGACAGAAGCTCGATCCCGAATACATGTATATACTGAGCCGGCAGGACACAGAACCGTATGTGGGCAACCTGCTCAAACGGCCCGGTTTGATCCTGAACCGGATCGAAACACAGGAGGTCTTTACCGAAGCCGAAGGTGTGGGTGCAGCAGGAAAGGGCGCATACGGCTGGCGCGGCGGGGGCGGAAAGAAACGTGCGGAAGGACGCTACGGGGGTTCTGCAGCTACGGAATCGTCCTATACATGGTTCGATTTTCTTATGGAGCCCGCTGCTGTCATATACAATCTGAAGCCCGATGCAGCCGGCAGAATAACGGTCAAGAAGGAGGATCTGGGGAACTGCAGGTATATATCGGTATGTGCGATGGATTCCTCAACAGCGGTTCCGGCCCTGTACGAAATGAAGAGAAGCACTCCCCTGAAGGCCATTGACCTGAGGCTCGCGAATTCCCTTGACCCATCAAAACTTCTGGGACAGAGGTCGAGCTGCAGGCCGTTCACCCAGGGACAGACACTGGTCATCAGAAACAGGGCATCCTCGGATTTTGTGGTATTCAGGACGGCCGGTGAGCTGTACAGGTACTGTACGGCCCTTCATAATAATGCACTGCTCAGGGAATTTGAGTTTGTGACCACGTGGCACAGCATGACGGCGCAGGAAAAGCTTGACAAATATTCTGAGTACGCCTGTCACGAGCTCAATTTCTTTATCTATAAAAAGGACAGGGAGTTTTTTGATAAGGTCATCAAACCGTATACCGAATACAAGCTCCATACGACATTTCTTGATGACTATCTTTTGAAAAAGAACCTGTCCCGGTTCCGCAGAGAGGAGAACTACGCAAACCTCAATCTTTTCGAACAGATCCTTTTCAGCAGGGGAACGAAAGGGTTTGTGCCGGAATTCGTTAACGACAGGTTCGAACCGGATCCTGCAGCTGAGGAACGTGCGATCGAGACAGCACTGGGTGTATTCGGAATTTCTCCTCGGGAACAGGCTCTGGCCGGCCGCCGCAAAATGGACAGGGCAGCTCCCCAGGCTTCGGCAAAACTCGCCAGAAGCAGGATGGAACACAAGAAAAAGTATATTGAGGAACTGAGAGATGAAAGGAAAGCTCTGGCTGATGCTGATGATAAGGTGGAAAGCCTTGCGGCATTTGCCAATGCTGAAAAGGCCCGCGCATACTTCAAGAACGTTGGCAAGACCCGGGAGTATATGGAGAACAACTACTACGGGAAAACTCCGCAGGAGACCACACCCGGTATGATCGCAGCCAACAAGTTCTGGTACGATTACGCTTCTCAGAACGGCGGTTCGTTCCTTTCTCCGAACATCGGCACAATTGGACTGACATTCACGGACATGATGCTTGTACTCGCACTTACCGACCTTCCGTTTGAAAAGCCGGAGCATGATGTTGACATGAAAGGCACAGAGGCGAAGATCGGGTTCAAGGGAAATGCGCTCGTGTTCATGAAAGAGATCGTGGAGATGAAAAAGAAAGATGAAAAGATACTTCCCCTCATGGTCAAGAGCAGGTATTTCTACAATCGCGACCTGAAAAAACGGGAGGAGCTCAGAAAACCTGTGCGCAGGGAATTCCTTCCCTCCACAATATACTGCCACGACATAACCGTGGTGAATCCGACAGACAGGACGCGGAAGTGCGACCTTTTTATACAGATACCGCAGGGATCGGTCGCTTTCAATGTCAAGGGAGATATTGTGCGGCGCAAAGTGAAACTCGGGCCGTACCGGGTGACCAATGAGCGGATATTCTTCTATTTTCCTGAAACGGGCACGTTTTCCCAGTATCCTGCCCAGGTGTACGATATAGAAGGGATTATTGCGTCAGGAGGCCCGATGAAGTTTGCAGTGAAGGATGAGCTGACCGAATTTGACGAGGAAAGCTGGGAATACGTGGCAGCCGCGGGCAACCATGCAAAAATAATCGGTTTTCTGGAAAAATCCGATCTCAAGGATATACAGCTTGACCGTATATACTACCTGTGCAGGAACAAAAGATTTCACTCAAAACTCATGGATTTCATGATATCCCGCCACGCATACGACAGGGTGATTTTCAGTTACGGCCTCATGCACAACCATGCTCCCGCTGTAAGGTGCTTTCTGGAGCACACATCGTATAAGAATAATGTGGGATGGCATTTTAATTCTCCTGTGCTCAGCGTGAATGCGGTTGAGGACAAGTGGTACCAGCTCCTTGAGTATGATCCCCTTGTTATTCCGCGTGCCCACACGTTCAACGGAAAATCGGGGCTCAAAGCTCCCAGGATCCGGGGCCAGTACAGGAATTTACTGGACAAGGCCTCCCACAAGCGGAACATTACCGACAATGACAGGCTGCAGTATATCTACTACCTTCTGCTCTACTCACGCATCGGTGAGGCGATAAAGATGTTTGAACAGATTGACCGGTCGCATGTGACCCCCGCAATGCAGTACGATTACATGCTTTGCTACATATCCTTTTTTAAGGAGGACCTTGCCGCTGCAGAGAAAACAGCCCGGAAATACAAAGATTATCCGGTTGTGAAATGGCAGAAACTGTTCAGGGAGGTACTCACGCAGATAGCTGAAGCCCGCGGACAGTCGCCCCGCAAAGAGGCTGAATCGCGCGAAGCGAAACTGGCAGCGCTTACCATGCATGAAGTTGCACTTGAACTCGAGAAAAAGGGCGGGACTGTTCGGGTTCAGGGCAGGAACACGGACAAACTGGCCGTGAAAATATACCGTATCGACGCGGAAACCCTCTTTTCAGCCAATCCGTTCGATCAGGGCCTGAGCGAACGGTTCTCATACGTTGTGCCTGGCAAAACATTTTCAGTAAAGGTCAACAGGAAGGGATTTGACACGAATATCAGAATACCGAAGGAATTTTCCAAAAAGGACTTTTTTATCGAGGTCAGTGCCGGCGGTATTGAACGGTCGGCGCTTGTATTCAGCAATGACCTGAATACCGAGGTATACGAAAATTACGGGAGGATCAAGGTTTCGAGCGTGTCCGTGAAGAAACCTCTGAAAAAGGTGTACGTTAAGGTCTATACACGCACGCATTCGGGACAGATCCTGTTCTACAAGGACGGGTACACGGATATCCGCGGCATATTCGATTATGCAACCCTTTCGAGCAGCCTGATCGACCGTGCAAAAGAATACTCCATACTCGTGCTTTCAGAAAAGCACGGAAGCAAGATAATACAGGTGAAACCTCCGAAGAGGTAGAGGACAGAGGAAAGTAAACAGAGGTCAGAGAAAAGTAGGGGCGAGCCGATGGCTCGCCCGGTCGAAGGTCAAAGGTTAAAGGTCGAAGGCACGAAGAAGTAATTAGTATTTAGTAAAAGAAAAACAAACCAAAACCCTTAACCTTGAACTTTGAACTTTGAACCTTTATCCAATATCGAACACCGATTAACGATCCCCCGAACGAGTCGGAGGACAGGTTTTAGATTTAAGAAGTACTGAAGCGAAGCTTCATAGAACGGCCGTAGGCCTATAACCTCTACAACCTCTTGTAACCTTTAACTACTTACTACTTACTAATAACTATATTTTACTAATAACTATATTTATTAACCCAAAATCCTTAACTCCATTCCCTCCGGAGCCGCTTCCTGCCCGTAAGGCTGCTTTAAACGCAAATAACTGAAAATAGTGCTTGAAACAGCACAGTGACGAGTATAATTGTATTCGGTCTTTAAACCCATTTTATCTTCGTGTCTTAGTGCCTTGGTGGTTTCTCCTTTTTTCCCAAAAAAGATTATACTTTTCATGTCACAAAACCGTATTATCCGTCACTTATCAGCAGAAAGATGAAAACTATGAGCAAAAACCTGATGAAAGAGCTTCTGAAGCACCGGAGAGAGCTTTTCGGTCTTATCCGGGCAATGGTCCACAGCAGCAGTGATGCAGACGATATTTTTCAGGAGGTTGCTCTGGTTGTCATGGAAAAAGAGGAACAGGGTGAGGAGATACGGAATTTCCGTGCGTGGTCATTCGAAATAGCCAGGCGGAAAATGCACGAATTTTTCAGAAGGGAAAAGGAAAGAATTCCCTCTCCTGAAATGGAGTCCCTGATAGCAAATATATACACGCAGTACTCGCCTTCAGATCATCGTCAGGATGATGAGCGCGAAGCGCTCAGGGTATGCATGGGAAAATTGAAGAAGAAGCACAGGGACCTTATTAAAATGAGGTTTGTGGAGGACATGAGCTATAAGGATATTTCAACGGAAACCCGCAAGTCGGGACAAGCGCTGCGCAAGGCGCTTTCGCGTATCAGACAATCTCTTGCATCCTGTATTGAACGCGTACTGGGGCTTTCAGGAACAGGGGTCTGACATGGCGGATAGAAGTATTGTCCATGATATGTTCGCCTACCTTGACGGAGGCCTTTCCCGGGAAGAGGAACAGGATCTTGCCGTGCATATCCGTAACGATGACAAAGCACGGCAGCTGTACGGAAGGCTTATCCGTATGCATGGAAATGTACCCGATATTATCACTGATATTGAAACCTCCCTCGCTGTGCGTGAAGCTGAGGGGAGGGGACAGACCGTTTCGCGCATCCTGTCCGCTGCTGTACAGATTCTGTCCCTGCCCCGTGCTGCGATGTCGTCTCTATCCGGTGCCCTGATCAGGGGGCTGATCGTTCTCAGACATATCATTCCTTCTGTAAAGGAAGGTAAGCTTGATATCCGCAATCCTTCGTGGTGGGCTGTTTCAGCAGCAGTGCATGCGATCATACTCGCTGCAGCGGGGATGTATATGATATTCACTGCGGAGACCGGGAATGAACAGGCTGTGGTTCGGGTGGGTTTTCAGACAGTGAAAACGGGAGAATACGCACGGCAGAACGTGTACGGTCTCAGAAGCACGTCATTTTCCATGCCGGACCAGCCTCCCCGTATAATGGTGCAGGAGACCGGGCTCGAGGATATACTCGAATTCAAAACTCCCGAGGATATCAGCAGGGAGTATATATCTGAAGTGCTCAGATCTTCACTGCTGGGCGAGGATCTTAACATTGAGGACCTGTTCATCCCTGTGCCCCGTGTAACGTTCAAAACCGTGTTTCAGACACGTTTCGGAACAGGGCGGAGAACAGCTCTTTCCCACTACGGCGGTTCAGGCGCAACCGAATCCGCAGTAATGGCAGCGCTCAGGTGGTTCAGCCGTCATCAGGCCCCGGACGGTTCATGGTCGTTCAGTGAATATACACACCAGTGCAAAAAAAATATCCCGTGCCGCGCAACAGGAGCGTATGCAGCACACGGGGGACTGGATGAACAGACAATGACGAACTGTGCGACCGGATGTGCCCTTCTCTGCTTCCTCGGCGCAGGGCAGACGGATAGAACAGGACAGTTCAGGAAGCAGGTGGCGAACGGGATCAGATATCTTGAAGCCGGACGGAAAAAAGACGGTTCGTTTGCACAGAACAATTACGTTCACGCGATATGCACAATGGCGGCGGCAGAATACTACGGCATCACAGGATCATCACGGTTCAGGGGTATCGCACAGAAAGCTGTTGATATTATTATCGACCGGCAGACAAAGATGGGGGGGTGGGATTATAAGAAGCCTAAGAACCGGAGCGACACCTCCATAACCGGCTGGCAAATTATGGCTCTTAAATCTGCGCAGTTATCAGGCCTTGATATCAAAGACGCATTCTCGAAGGTAGGGAAATATATGGACAGGGTCACCCCTGGCCTGTTGAAATCTTCTGTCGAGCTTGTGCTTAAGGATCATGTCGCATATGCGTGTACGGAGAAACGTCTTGATACGGCCAGAAACAATCCAAGACTCACTGCTGTCGGATGTATGGTGCGTGCGTTTGCAGGCGGCGATCCTGGGAGTCCTCTGCTGAGGGCCCACGGCAACATGCTTCTCAAAGAACTGCCTTCGGTGAGAAAAACGGACTATTATCTTGCATATTACGGAACACTCGCAATGTTCAGCCTCGGGGGGAAGTACTGGGAACAGTGGAACAGGTCGATTAAGGACGTTATCCTGAAAAAACAGATCAGGGAGGGATGTGCTGACGGTTCATGGGATCCGTTCGAAGCGGGCAAATACGGATCGGTCCGTGCCGGACGTGTTTTTACAACAGCCATGGCATGTCTTTCGCTCGAAACATATTACCGTTATCCGCCTGTTAGTATTAATAATAGATAGGAGATACACAATGAGTACAAGTTCGCATGTGCAGAGTATTGATGCGTATTATGACGATGGAAGGTATGCCGAGGTTGAAGATGCTGCCCCCCATTCCGATCAGCCGGACCTGGTGCACCGCACTCCCTGGTGGATCATATCCGTTATTTTTCACTGCGCCTTCCTTCTGATGGCGGCAATGTGGACCATATCCCGGGCTGACACGGGTGATGAATTCAGCATCTTTGAAATGAACATCAAGAAATTCAAAAAGCCTGAATACGATCCCACGCTCAAGCGGGACATAAAGAGGAGCAACAAGCAGATCAAGGACGAAGTGCAGGTTGAGAACCCTGTTATCACCAAGGAGGACCTTGAGATAGACGAGCTTGAGACCCCGAACGACATGGAGCGTGAGCACAAGGCCAAGGGGCGTCAGGAGGCCATGTCCACCATAGAGCTTCAGGGAGACGGCTGGGTCGGCGTATTCGGCGTGGGCGGAGGCGGATCGGGCGCATACGGCTGGCGGGACGGGGGAGGCAAGCGGCGCGCCATAGGCCGTTTCGGCGGCGGGGCTGCGACTGAATCGGCTGTGCTTGCAGCGCTGAGGTGGTTCAAACGGCACCAGGCACCGGACGGGTCATGGACATTCGAACATTATACAAAGCAGTGCAAACTGAATCCCACCTGCAAAGCGACAGGGCAGTATGCGACACACCAGATGGCAGCTGAGGGAAGGCCGGCTGCTGCAACCGGGCTGGGGCTTCTCTGTTTCCTGGGAGCAGGCCATACCCAGAAAGCGGGTAAGTTCCGCCAGCAGGTGGCTGACGGGCTTTCGTGGATGCAGAAAAACCAGAACGCCGACGGCTCCTTTGCAAAGAATAATTACTGCCAGAGTATCGCAACAATGGCAGTGGCCGAAGCATACGGCATGACAAAAACTCCGCTGCTCAAGGATATTGCGCAGAAAGCGGTTGACACGCTTCTGGCCCGTCAGAACGAATACGCGGGATGGGACTATATGCGTGCTTCGGGAAGGAATGACACGTCTGTCACGGGTTGGGCCGTCATGGCAATGAAATCGGCAAAATCATCCGGGCTTGATATCGGGAACGCGTTTGAAGGGGCTGCTAAGCATGTAGAAAAAGTTACTCCTGAAATAAAGGGCGACTGTTCGAATCCTACCATGGACCATGTGGGTTACGCGTGGTACAAGAGCAAGCCCGGGAACGTGGGCCACAGGAACAGCCGGCTTACTGCCATAGGCTGCCTGATACGGGTGTTTATCGGTGAGGATACGAGCGGTAAGGTACTCAGGGCACACGGCAACAAACTGCTCGAGGAGCTTCCCAAGGCAAAAAAGACAGATTATTACCGGACATACTACGCCACCCTTGCAATGTTCCAGATGGGAGGAGAGTACTGGAAAAAATGGAATGCGACAATGAAAAAAGTGCTGCTCGAAAACCAGTGCAAAGGCGGATGCCCTGACGGGTCATGGGATCCGTTCAATGCGGACAAATACGGAGCGCAGAGAGCCGGACGCGTATTCACCACAGCTGTGGGATGCCTGTCTCTCGAGATCTATTACCGGTATCTCCCGGTTGCAATGCTGAAATAGCATTTAACAGAGGTCAGTAGGGGCGAGCCGCCGACTCGCCCGGTCGAATGCATACCGGTAAACCCGGCAGAGAACAGAAGGCAAGGAACACGATGCTGCAATTGCTCAGAAAATCATCTCTCTCAGTAATTATTACGTTTTTCAGCACAGGATTTCTTTTTGCAGGGGGAGGGCAGTTTGTGTTTCAGTCCGAACGTATGATCCCTGTTATAGCAAATGTTGATATCGTTATTGTCGGCGGCAGTACCGCAGCAGTGGCTGCTGCTGAATCCGCAGCAAACTCGGGTGCAGATGTATTTCTTGCTGCACCGCGGCCGTATCTTGGAGAGGATATGTGCGCCACGCTGAGGCTTGAAGCTGAAGCGAAGACTGCTTCGGCGACTCCTCTTGCAAAAAAGCTCTTCTCTAAAGGAAATCCTTCAGCACCCGGACATATCAAAGCCGTTCTCGCACAGGCACTTGTTTCAGCAGGTGTCCGGTTTAAATACGGTTCGTATGCCACTGATATTATTGCCGATACGAGAGACAGCCCATGCGGAGTCGTTATTGTGAACAGGGGAGGAAGGCAGGCGGTTGTCGGAAAGATCATAATCGATGCCACACCGTATGCCTGGACAGCACGCCTTGCAGGCTGCTCTCCGAAAAAATGGTCCGGAAACCTAAAGTTTTATCGTTCGCTTCTGACGGGAAAAAGGGCACATATACAGAGCAGAGTTGATGAGTTCCTCTTTCCAATGAAAGACATGTCATACGCCTCACTTGCCGGGGCTGAGCAGTCTGCGCGGGATAAAACAAAACTGAAAGGTGTGCTCCGTTCCGCTGAGATGCTTTTCTGTATTCCTCCCGAACCTGTGAAGGGAAGCGGCAGGCCGTTCGGCACGGTCCCTCCTGGTTTTCAGACAAAAAATCACCCGAACCTGTTTGTTCTGAGCGGGTGTGCTGATATTCCCCGGAAAAAAGCCGAAAAGCTTTTGAAGCCTGGAGCAATGATCGGGATCGGAAGTATACTCGGAAAAGCCGCAGCTGCTTGTGCGAAACGGACCGAATCTCCGAAAGGAGCTCATGTCCGGCAGGTAGAAAAAAGGGGATCGGTACAGGGAGATGTGAAAGAGGTTTTGTCCGGCGGACGTCCGATCGAGCGGAAACTTCCTGAAATAGAATCCAATGAAACAGCCTTGCCTGTTCTCGGCACCTACGATGTTGTAGTGATAGGAGGAGGGACGTCCGGGGCACCCGCTGCAATTGCGGCTGCTGAAAAAGGGGCGCGTACGCTGGTAGTCGAGTATCTGCAGGGACTGGGGGGAATGGGAACACTCGGGCTGATTAATAAGGCCTACCATGGCAAACGCAGAGGATTTGCAAAAGATGTTCCTTTCAGCAACAATATCGAATTAAAAATGGAATGGTTCAGAAGCCGGTTGAGAAAGGGAAAAGCGGACATATGGTTCCATTCTCTCGGATGCGGTGCATTTACTGACCGTGACACGGTACGGGGTGCTGTGGTGGGTACACCGGAAGGCAGGGGAGTGGTGCTTGCAGGATGTGTTATTGATGCCACGGGAAACGGTGATATTGCAATTGCCGCCGGTGCGGACTATATGTACGGAGCTGTTGAGAAAGGGGACATAGCACTGCAGGGAACAGGCATGTCGACCTGGGAGCCGGGAGCCTATTATAACAACAGTGATTATCTGCTTGTTGATGAGAGCGACACAGTGGATGTGTGGCGGGCTCTGACCGGTGTGTTTCTTGCAAAAGGAAAAAAAGGGTATGACATCGTCCCGTTGGTACAGACACGGGAACGCAGGCGGATTGTCGGCGATTTTGTTATGCGCTATACAGACCAGATCGCAGGACGAACGTATCCGGATTCCATTGTATTTTCGGGCAGCGATTATGATTCCCACGGGTATCCGAGCGTGCCGTATTTTGCTCTGCTGCCGCATGATAACAAATCTAAAAAAGCTAACCATCCTGCACCCGGCGGAACCTGCTGGACCCCCTACCGCTGTCTGCTGCCCAAAGGACTGGACAATATACTGGTGACAGGTCTTGCGATCAGCATGGAACGGGATGCTTCTGCAATGGTGCGCATGCAGCTTGATATGGCAAACCAGGGATATGCTGCAGGTATTGCGGCTGCAGCCGCAGCACGCGGACGGACAAGCCCGCGCAGAATACATGTACGGAACCTTCAGCAGGAACTGATAAGGAAAGGAAACCTTCCGCGTAACGTTCTTTCGCACCAGGATTCCTTTCCTCTTCCCGATTCCGAGATTCTAAAAGCTGTACAGGAATACGGTTCCGCTGTAAACCCCGAAACTGCCGGCAGACCGCTTGCAGTGATAATGAGCCACATGAAAAAGGCACACACCCTGATCCGCCGGGCAATACGGAGCACGAAAGGAAAAGAACAGCTTCTGTATGCACAGGTGCTGGGAATACTCGGAGACCCGGCAGGCGTTCCGATACTTATCAATGCTTTAAAAAAGGTAAAAACTTGGGATAAAAAAATATACCAGGGACGTATGGCTGAATACGCACACCTTCCCACACCCGCAGATTCGATCATCCTGGCCCTTGGATATGCGGGCAGCAGGAAAGCGCTGCCTGTGCTGATCGAGAAACTGAAAACGCTTTCCAGTAATGTCACCCTTTCGCATCACCGTTCACTGGCCCTTGCTTTCGAACGGTTCGGATATCCCGAAGCTGCACGTCCTCTTGCGGATTTACTGAAAAAGCCCGGTATGACAGGACACGCACTGACAGACCTTGTTAAATCGGGGAAGCTCGAAAACCGTATCGGCAGTTTCAGAGAGATCGTCCTTGCTCGGGCTTTATACAGATGCGGCGATCATAAAGGGATCGGGAGGAAGATACTCGAGGAATACAGCAGGGATCTGCGGGGTTTGTTTGCGCGGCACGCCCAGGCAGTCCTTTCCGGAGAGCAGAGAAGATAGGATTGTAAGGGCAGACCCGTGTGTCCGCCTTTTCAGAAGACAGAAGTCAGAGGACAGGAAGAAGTAATTTGCGATTTGCAAATCCCGCCGGAGGGCAGGCCCTCTGGGCCGGAGGCGGCATTCGCAAATCGCAAATTCCGAATCCCTTCACACACTGATCACTCCATTCTCTATCATCCAGTCCACCGATTCGTGCACAGCTTCAAGGGATGTGTGGCCGGGATCGTATTGTATCAGTTTCCGTGCCTTATCGATCGATCCGACAAGACCGCGGGAGATATGATCGTATGTATCCTCTGCATCTTCTGCGTTTGCCGTTTTTTTCCACTCATCCCACGGCAGAAATGTGAGATTCGGTTCTCTGCCGAACCATGCACATACCTGTTCTGCGAAACCCCTGAGCGTGAGTGCACGCGGAGCAAGTATGTGGAAGCTCTGTCCGGCTGATGCGTCCCTGTGCTGTATTGCCTGCATAAACCCGGCTGCAATGTCATCGGCGTGTACATGATGCACATGGTCATTGCCCCAATTGGGAATAGCAACTTTTTCGCCTTTAGCAAGCATTTCAAAGACTTTCGGATTGTGGTTGCCCTGGGGATTCACCACGTCCCATCCGGGTCCTGTAATATGGCCCGGGTGCAGAACTGTAGCAGGGAATCCGTTCCTTTCTGATTCCTCGCAAAGATATGCTTCCATTTTCGCTTTTTCAATGCCGTATGTGCCGGCAGGATTCCGCTCCGCCTCCTCCCCGATAGGCTGTTCGATACCGTACCCGTGCACCCAGAGTGTTCCGGCTGCGAGAAAATGTGATATATCTCCGTTCAGCTCTTCAGCGATCGGCCTGACATCCTCAATGCTGTAGCTCATAATGTCTATGATAATGTCCGGCTTGAGGTCTTTCAGCCTGTTGGTGAAATTTCCTTCCTCAGTCTCATGCCTGCGGTCCGCCTGCACCATGGCAACCGATTTCCAGGCTTCATGGTCACGGTACGGCTTCCGTTTTCCTCTGGAGATACAGGTGACATCATGGCCTGCCTGTACAAGCCGGGGAACAAGGTACGTGCCGATATGCCCGGTTCCGCCGATTATGATAACATGCATAAGTGATCCTTTTTGCAGAAGTCAGATATTTTAAAAACATTTTGGTAGCGCACTGTCTTCAGACTGTGCCTTTAATGCCGGGGTCTGAAGGCCCAGGACTACCCTCGTCCCTCATACCATGCCTTTAAGCCGCAATAAAACAATCTGCAAATTTTTTGTCGTTTACAACGACAAAAAATTTACTCTATACAAACAACTTCAAATTCTCTCAGCTCAGGCAGATGAAGCAGGCCGTTCGCATCAGGTTCAAGGTTTGTGCCTGAGAGGAGTGTCCGTGCAGAGGAAAAGCCTCTGTTCACCTTAAGGACAAGGCCTGACACAGGAATGATATCTGTGATCGGCCTGTTCATACCGCCGGAATAATTAACCAGGTGCACCATCAGTGTATCGCCTGTTCCGGAAAAACGCACGGTAACCTCGATCGATTCCGGTGCATTAAGCAGCTCTGCGCATGGAGATGAATGCTCTGTGAGAATAGTATTGAGGATCTCTTTATAATGGGGGATCCCGTATGTGCTGTACAGTTCAAAGAACCTGCCTGCAAAATACCAGGATGTTCCGCTGCCGTATCCGTTTTTTATAATAAAGGGGTATACGCCCGATTCAGGCCTGTCCGAATACCGTCCTGCAAGAGGCGGGCAGAGCCGGGCACAGACCTGTGCGATTTCTGCCGGAACAGCATCCACGGCAGTAAGGGGAGCGGGGATATATTCAACTCCCGCGCTTTTGATAGGTCCTGTATCGCACGTGAAATAGTCATGAGTGCGATAGGACCGGTACCCCTTGAACGAGACCCCCAAAAGATCATTAAGCATGAAATTTTCCTGTTTTTCAAACGTATCTGAATAGAGGGCTGTTTCCGAGTCAGAGATAAGGGTGCCGCCGTTTGTGACGAATTCCTTCAAAGCCAGAACAGTATCGCGCGACATACAGGCGCATGTCGGAAGTATCAGCACGGAATACGTTGAGAGGGAATCGATATTCAGTTCAGTCACAACATCGAACGGAACGCAGGAGCGGAAGAGCATTCCGTATGCCCCCCTGAATGAATCTGTGTAGTTCCCGATCCCTGTGCGGCCTTTCAGCCCTTCGGATCCGTAGAAATCGGTTGCCTCTCCAGAGGACGTGTAGTGCTTTGATGTATTGTATGAAAAAAAGAGGGCTGTATCGGCTGCGCTTTCAGTGTTCTGGTAAAGATGATCGTGCTTTTTGTCAAACTGAACCATTTCCTGTACAGCCCGCCCCGATACCCCCTTAAGGTTCTGTGTGCTTGAATGGATACCGTACCACACACTCGCTCCGTTGGCCAGAACGGACGCATAGCACAGCTTTGTTTCGGTGGGTGTATGCATGTACCATGACCACGGTTTTTGGTCTCCCGCCATGAAGATCACCCGCCGCTTATCCCCTGAAGCAGCTTCAACGAATTTCGCGTGCATTCCGCACCGCCAGATATCGGTATCTGACGGAGGGCCGTAGAACTGAAATCCCCCTTCAGTGCCTATGATATCATTATATGAAAGGATTTCCCTCATCTCCTCTGCTGATGCGCGGGCATGCATCAGATTGGCATTTACATACGAAAGCCAGCCGGGATTAACCTTCTTTGTCTTTTCGTATATCCTCTTTATGAACCTGATTATGGTCCGGAGCCTGAACCGATCGATCTGCTGTTCTTCGGCCTGGTCAGGAGGCAGTCCGTATTCCTTTTCAAACAGGCTGCAGCACCTGGAGCAGAAACAGGAGGATGAAGAGGGCCCGTCAAAAAAGATGCCCCGGATATCGAATTCCTTAAGGCTTTCTATCGATTCAAGAAAAAAATCCGTCCATGACGAATTGAGACAGCATGCATGATAGGTGCCGTAGCTTCGGATATATTCCCCGTTCCTGTCAACCTGTGCCCAGTCCTCAGCCCTGTCATTCTGGGATTCGAGCAGGATGTGGCAGTTCATGTAGAGTATGATCTGTATGCCGTTTTTTCTGCTTTTCTCAATATAATCCCTGAGGATATCAGTATGTGCTTCTTTCCGAAACACGGCTGAATAGAGTTCGCTGTGCGTATGGAAGAGCTGCTCTGTATTGAAGCCGAAGCTGTTCCAGAGCTTCGGCACATTGAGCGTGTTCTGCCTGCTCCCCTCAAAATTGCACTGAAGCGCGGCAATCCTCAGATGGAAGGGAAGAGTGGCAGCAGTATCGTCCATGAGTGATCCTTTTGACAGAGGACAGAATATCAATATTCAATATCCAACAAGAAATTTCCAATTACCAAGTAAAACCTTCAATCCTGTAAATCCTGCCCACGGTCCCGGCCAGCTTGCTGTGTCGGGATGATCCTGTCCGTTTCTTTCTGGTTTTTTTTGTCATCCTCCGGCCGCAGGTCCGGGGGATCCAGCCTTTTTTCTCTTTTTTCTTTTAACTGAAGCGAAGCTTCATAGAACGGCCGCAGGCCTAGAACCTCTACAACCTTTACAACCTCTCTTAACTTGTAACTCTTAACTACTTACTAATAACTATATGTATCACGCTTTCCGCAGCACGCAGTATCCTGCCGAGTCTCCTGCAGTGAATTCCACACGGCATGAATCTGTTATGCCCTCACGGATCCTGTCCGCTGCACAAACAGCTGCGGAGTGGAAGGCACCTCCCATGCAGGTGCCGCGCGGGGTCTCTTTGTCCGGGTCCAGATATATTCTGTTGTCAATAACCTGTATGCGTTCTCCTGTGAAATCATCCGGAAAGGGTTTCCCGCTCCTGATCCGAAGGTTGGAGATCTCTACACTGCTTTCAATTTTTTGGTTGGATATAAGGATACAGGCGGCGCTGTCATTGGGCGGGATATCAGCATAGTAATCGAGAACAGTCTGCGATACCGCGTCTGCCCCTACCGTAAAGAGAGCATCCGATTTAGACGTACGCATCGCATCATACCCGGCCGAAAAAGCCATAAACCCGGAATTGGAGCATCCGGAAAAAATAGTGTTGTATCCCTTTATTCCGAATTCGATCGAGGCTGTGCTTGCCGGCGAATTGGGAAAGGAGTTCGAAAAAAGAAAAGGTGTGGCATATTTGGGGTCCGAATCAATAAGCTTCTGCTGGAATTTTTCCATTGTTCCCGCGCAGCTCCATATGGATCCGAACACCAGACCGGTACTGCAGCGGTTTGTTTCGTTTATGATGTACGATGAATCATCCATCGCCATTCTGATACAGGCGATCGTACATGCAGCAGTCCTGTCAAGGTAATGATAGGTTGTTTCAGTAAAATCTGACAGGTCGAAAAGGTCCTCTATGCTTCCGCATTCAGTACCGTATGTTTCGCTTTTAAAAATACCGGATTCGTTATGCAGAACGGCTGTCCTGACCTGCTCAATGCCGATTCCGAGGGAACTGAGTATGCCGATACCGTTTATGTATACGGGCTCCATGGTCTCCGTTTCATTCTCTGAAAGCTGACAGAAGGACCGAACCGTTTGCCCCGCCAATCCCGTATGAATTGGTAAGGGCACATTCAATGTCCGCTGTAATGCTGCCGTCCGTACAGTAATTCAGATCGCATTCCGGATCTGGGTCGCTGCAGTTTACGGTCGGAGGTATGGTTCCGGTCTGCAGGGTCATGACCGTTGAAATGAGTTCAATAAGGCCCGCTGCCCCCATTTCATGGCCTGTCATTGATTTAATTGAGTCTATATACAAGTTGTGCGCGTGAGGTCCGAATACGTTTTTCAGGGCGCGGGTTTCTATCACGTCATTGTATTTCGTGCCTGTGCCGTGAGAATTGACGTATGTGACGTTCTCTTTCGGAACGTTGGACCGCTTGAACACCTGTTCCATGCAATTGGTAATACCGGCTGCCTCTGTGTCCGGAGCGGTAGTATGGAACGCGTCATTGTTCAGAAAAATACCTTCAATGCGGGCAAGGGGGGATATTCCCCGGGAACGGGCATGGTCCTCATATTCAATAAGCACTACAGCCGCGCCTTCAGAGAACTGCGTGCCTGCTCGCGATTCCGCAAAGGGCCGTATCGTTTCTTTCGTAACTGCATGCAGGGCGCAGAGACCGGCGTATGAATAAAGCGTAAGTTCATCGGTCGCAGCACAGATCACACTTTCGGCATCCGTGTATTTCAGGATTTGAAGGGCAGCCTCCACCGCAGCCAGGCCTGAAGCGCAGGCTGTGGATACAGCAACGCATTCTCCTTTGATGCCGAACTCGTCACGCATTGTGTCGGCGTAATATCCGAACGGATACTGGTGTAACGCATCAGTTGATACGGAGGGATTTTTGTCGCGATGTGTGTAATACCGGGAGAAACTCTCAGCGCACCCGAAATTGGTGCCAAGTGCGAAGCCGGTTTCTTCAAGTATTTCACTGTTTTCGAGGATGTTTCCGTTGCTCAGGGCTTCGCCGGTCGCTTTTTCAAGGAACTGAAGGCTGCGGGGCCTTTCAGCATCTTCAGTAAAACCCCGGATTTCCCCGCCTCTGCTGTTCCTCAGACCTGAGGTGTCGAACAGTGTTATTTTCCTTATCCCGGATGTTCCGCTGCAGAGGGACTCCCATGTTTCAGAAACTGTGAGCCCGACAGGGGTGACAGCACCCATGCCTGTGATGACAGGCCTGTTCCGGTTATCATTCATTGCGCGTGTCAGGAATGTTGATCATTAGAATGATGTATTGAACGCGACTCCGACATTATAGCTGTCAACAGGTTCATATTCCCCTGTTGTTTCGTTCAGGGTCCATTCCCGCCTGAAAATAACGCCTGCATTCAGGCCTGCGCTTATCTGGTAGCTGGCATATGCGAGGAAAATAGACCTGTCGTCGAGCGTAAAAATATCGTTATGGTCGCTGTCGTCTATATTTTTCCGCGTATACTCACCGGCGATCGATATGCCTCCAATGTCCTTGAATCCCAGACCCATCTTCACGCTTCCATCGTTAGGAACATCATGATTATCCTGGAACGTTCCCCATATCTGAAACATGCTCAGCATTTCAAAAGCGATCTCTGCATATATACCTTCGTACCTGTCGTCATCATCAAGGGATTCGAGATACGCCTGTTTGGTGAGAAGGGGAAACTCTGTGGAAAACTGTACACGCTCTATCTCATACAGGCTGTCAAAATATGCGGGAATGAAATTGGAATCCATGAACCTCTCTTCAACTTTCAGGTACAGTTTGTTCCCCTGCGTCAGTTTGAAATTGAATGTGAATCCGGCGCCGATCCCTGAAGAGAAAGATCCGCTTTCATCGCCCACGTTCCGCATCTGGGCATAATCTACGTAAAAATTCATCCCGAGCATGTTCCCTCTGAACAGGGGAAATTCGGCATCGAGTCCCCACACGGTCAGCGAATCATCCTCCTCGACAATAAAATTACCGTCCTCGTCCCAGTCGGGAAGGAAATCCGTCTGTGTCTTGTCCCAGTACCAGGTATCAGGATCTTCGTCGTCAAAGTCCGGGTCGTTCTTGCTGGCCGCATTGTCCGCGTCATTGGTGATGTACCACCAGTCATCCTGCAGCATGTACGGGGCGGACCTGTCCATAACATATGAAAGGCCGAACCCGATCTCGTTTATTTTCGGAAGAGGATTGCCCGCAAGGGGACGCGCAATTGCCCTGAGCCCTATGACTTCGCCGAGGAACAGGTTGTTGGTGAACGACTCAAGCCCCCAGTATTCGTAATTGAGATTACACACGAGACCGGCACGCCTGTTGTCGTAATCAACATCTGTTTTATACCTGTTGATAATGAAACCGTGACCGAGCGTGGCATGGTCCAGTGCACCGGCTTTGAGATACACCTCGTCGTTTTTCGGGTGCCTGCCGTATCTGATGTACCGGATCAGCTTGAGGTAATCCTCCTTCTCGCCGTATTCCGACTCTTTGAATTCGCCCTTCTCGATATCATAATACACGGTTATATTCAGGCCGAGTCCGAAAGGTCCGAGCGAAAATTCAGGCTGTAATCCCAGCTGGACATAAATATCGGTTTCGTCCGTCATGGGGTTTTCTTCCAGATACAGCCCTGCCATGCCGGCAAGGTCCCATCCCTCGGCATCCGTGTCTATTGTCCCGGCTTCGGGCCCGATCGAGTCAATTGCGTCTGTAAATGATGACTGCGCATAAATATGCACCCCGCACAGCAGGCAGAGCGTTGCAGCAGAAAAAATTAGCCGTTTCATACAATACTCCTTGTTACAGTCTGATGACAGTCCTGAATATTTTCAATTGAGTAATGCCAGGAGAAGGATAGTGGCGCATACAGCCCCCACAGCAATAAGAACAGTCTCCTGTGTTGAGAGCTGTTGTGCAGCACCCCCCGGATGAGGTTTGACAGGAACTGAATCGTCTGTGTGTCCTTGGGAAGGCACCTGCATCCCGAAGGCAAGGGGGGAAACAAGAAATAGCATAACGAGTATTGCCGTTAATCTAGCGTGCATAGTATTACTCCAAATGTCAGGAACGTATATAAAAAATTATACAGATTGAAAAAGTCAAGTCAAGTATTATTATAAAAATAAAGGGGACGAATTCAATAATTATGCTGTTTACGTCGGGAAAGGGGACTGTTCGGCAAAAACGACAGCGTCTTCAACAGCTTCTCGGGTCTCCTCCTCAGCCCTGTTCAGGGTTTTTTCGTCACATCCCTGTGATTTGCAGTATTCTGTATATCGCACGATCGGGTCCTTTTCCTTCCACTCTTCCTCCTCTTCCTTGGTGCGATAATCGCATGAATCGCTTTTCGAATGGCCCAGGTGCCTGTAGGTCAAAGCTTCGATGAGCACAGGCCGTGAGGTGTTCCTGACCTGTTCTGCGCAATTGTGCACAGTCTTTCTGACTTCGTTGTAATCATTGCCGTCAATGGTAATGCCGGTAATGTCATAAGCCTGTGCGCGTTGGGAAACGCGGGCAACAGGAGATGTTTTTTCAAAAGGGGTTGACATTGCGTACAGGTTGTTCTCGCAGAAGTATATAACTGGAAGGCCCATTACAGCTGCGAGATTCAGGGATTCATGGAATGTTCCCTGGTTTACGGCTCCGTCTCCGAAAAAACAAACAGTAATAATATCCGATCCTTTCAGCTTTTCAGCCATGGCTATGCCTGTAGCAACAGGTATTCCGCCGCCGGTGATTCCGTTGCATCCCATGAATCCTATCGAGAAGTCAGCCATATGCTGGCTGCCTCCTCTGCCGCCGCAGATTCCTGTCTGTTTGCCGAAAAGCTCAGCCATGATCCTTCGGGGATCACCTCCTTTTGCAAGAAAGTGCCCATGTCCCCGATGGGTCGATACCATGAGGTCGTCGGGATACAGAGCGTCGGCTGTACCTACTGCACATGCCTCCTGACCGGCACTCAGGTGCGTAGTCCCTCCAATGACGCCCTTTTTGAACAATTCATCTATTTTTAATTCGAACTGCCGTATAAGAAGCATTGTGTTGAGAGGTTCTATGATTTCTGTGTTCATGCGGCAAAAACTTACAGGGTCCCTTTGGTCGAAGGTATTCCTGTTTCACGCGCATCGCAGGAAACAGCCTGACGAAGCGCACGCGCGAATGACTTGAATACGGACTCAATAATGTGGTGAGTATTTGTGCCTCCTGCGGTATCGATGTGTATATTCATTTTTCCTTCAGCAGCTACAGCCTGAAAGAATTCACGGCACAGTTCTGTATCGAATTCTCCCACCTTTTCATTTTCGATGCCGCATTGGAATGAGAGGTGCGGCCTTCCACCAAGGTCTATTGTTGTCTGAGACAGCGCTTCGTCCATAGGCACTGAAGCAAATCCGTACCGCCGGATGCCTTTTTTGTCACCGAGCGCTTCAAAAACGGCTTGACCGAGCACAAGGCCGATATCCTCGACAGTGTGATGGTAATCAACTTCAATATCGCCTTCAGCCCTGATCTCAACGTCAAAGAGACCGTGTTTGGCAAAGAGCTCCATCATATGCGAAAAGAAACCGATACCGGTATCGATCGAGCTCTCACCTTTTCCATCAAGGTTGATTGAAAGGGTGATACAGGTTTCTTTTGTTTCCCTTGACAGTGTGGCGGTTCGTTCTCCCATTTACTGTGTCTCCTGTCTGACAGATGATAGAATATCGGAAATTTCCGAAAGAAGTTCCTGTACCTGTTCTTCGGTACCCACTGTAATACGCAGGTATTCCCTTGTTCTTTCCCGGTCGAAGTACCGCACAAGAATATTCCGTTCCTTCAGCAACCGGTACAGGTTTGCTGCCTGTTCACCGGGACATTTCACGAATACAAAATTAGATTCGGATGGAAGGGGATCGAGCCCGAGGTCTTCAAGCCCGTTAATCAGTTTTTCCCGCGTGCTGATAATGGCTGATACGTTCTTCCGCATCCATTCGTAATCCTTAAGGGCTTCAGTTCCGGCCTGCATGCTTAGACGGTTGACATTATAGGAATCCTTGACTTTCATCAGCTGACGGATTATTTCCGGAGTTGAGAAAGCCAGGCCCAGACGGATGCCGGCAAGGGAGAAGGATTTTGAGAACGACCGCAGGACTATAACATTATCAAGTTCCTTTGCAAGGTCCATGCAGTTTTCCCGCGCGAAATCAGCGTATGCTTCATCAATGACAAGCACACCGGTTACAGCCTCGGCAAGTTTCTTTACTGCCTCAGACGGGATAAGCGTGCCTGAAGGGGAATTCGGATTTGCCAGGATCACGAATTTCGCGCTGGCGTCGGAAAATGTTTCAGGTATTCCGAATAAAGGTGTAAAATCTGTATACACGAGTTCAGCGTCCTGGATCCGGGCAAGGGTTTCGTACAGCGTGTACGTGGGATAGAACGAGGCAACACTGTCACCCCTGTCAAGGAATGCACGGAATATGATGGTCAGAAGGTCGTCCGATCCGTTGCCCGCCATAATGCCCTCTACAGGAAACGTATACCGTTTTGACGCTTCTTCACAGAGGCTCTCCGCCTTCGGGTCCGGATACAGTTTCAGATCATCGGACGGATGCGCGGCGAGTATTTCGCAGACACGCGGGGAAGGAGGATAGGGGTTCTCATTAGTATTCAGCTTGATAACGTCCCTATTGATCTGTTCGCCGGGTGCGTATCCTTCCATTTCTTCTATATTTTTTCTTACAAAACTCATTATTCCGTCCTGACGCTTATAGAATCCCTGTGCGCTTCAAGACCTTCTGTCCGGGCAAGGACCATGGCATCAACGCTCAGTTCTTCAAAGGTTTTTTCAGATATGCTGATAACAGAAGTCCGTTTCAGGAACGTCTCTGCACTCAGTCCTGAAGAGAATCTGGCAGTACCTCCCGTGGGCAGTGTATGGGAAGGTCCGGCAATATAGTCTCCCAGTGCTTCCGGACTGCTCCTGCCCAGAAAAACAGTGCCCGCATTCCGGATCAGGGGCACCAGGGCTGAAGGTTCCTGGGTCATGATCTCAAGGTGTTCGGGGGCTATACGATTTGCCGTTTCAGCGGCTTCGGCAAGGGAGTCTGTAAGAATAACGGCCCCGTACCGGGAAAGCGCGGACTCTGCTGTTTTACTCCTTGAAAGGCCCTGCAGACGGCGGGATATCTCGTCGTTGACCTGTTCAGCGAAAGACCTGCTGTCCGTGATTAGAATAGACGAGGAAAGCGGGTCATGTTCAGCCTGAGACAGGAGATCGGCTGCAGCACAGGCAGGATCAGCGGTGGTATCCGCGATCACACATATTTCCGAAGGCCCTGCAAGAAGGTCTATCCCCGCCTGTCCGAACACCTCTTTTTTCGCGAGCATTACGAACAGGTTGCCGGGGCCTGCAACAATATCTGCCCGAGGGATTGTCTCTGTGCCGTATGCCATGGCCGCTATGGCCTGGGCACCGCCTGCTCTGAACACTCTGGTGATTCCGCATGCTGAAAGAGCTGCGCACATATAAGGAGACAGTGCCCCGTCAGGCCCAGGGGGTGTGCATACGATAATATCCTCGACTCCTGCTGCCTGAGCCGGAATGACGTTCATATACACGGAGGAGACAAGCGGGGTATCACCTCCGATCCCTCCCGGTATATATATTCCCGCACGGTCAACAGCAGTCTGTCTCTGCGATAATTCAGTACCGCTGACAGGTTTGCGGGAATCGAGTATCTTCCGCTGGAATGTTTCTACACGGCTGACCGCTTTTTTCAGGGCCGATTTGAATTCTTCAGGAACCTCCTGCAGGGACTGTTCAATTTCCTGAGGGGAGACCTGTATGCGCTCCTGCGGCATATCCGTATTGTCAAACGCTTTTGTGTACGAAAGGAGAGCCTTGTCCCCGTTATCTCTGACATCCCTGACGATCCTGCGGACAGCCTCATCAGGAGGAAGAACAGAGCCGAATACGCGTTTTGACGTAATACGGTAATCTTTGTTTTCAGTGAGTCCGGCCCATTCGGACATTCTTCCGCGGATGGTCTTCATCCGTTCCTCACATGCCGTGCTGCCCGGACAGAATATTTCAAGCATGGGTATCTCCGCCTGATCAGATTACCAGATTGTATCATAAACAGGCTGTTAATCAACTGTTTTCTTTTTATTTTTAAAAAACAGAGATATGCTCGATTTCTTCCGCCTCAATGCTCACATCTCCGTACCTTCGCCTGACTGTGCCGCGTATACGAAAGGGACCCTGTGAATAGATGATGCGTCTGTGCGCAGCATATACGTCGGAACGCAGGGTGACCTCTGCTACGCCGGTCTCGTCCTCGATAGTCATGAATCCCATGACCTGACCGCGTGAAGTACTGTATGAACGCGCTGTCAGGCCGAGGCCTGCCGCCTGTATCTCCTCATCGATGCGGGAATCAAGTGAGGCAAGGTCCAGGCACGGGCGGAATTCCTTCTGCTGTTTCAGAAAAAGGAGGGGATGTCCCCCGCATATAAATCCGAGTACGTTATATTCATATTCGAGCTTCTTTTCCCAGGAGTAATCCGGAAGGTCCGGATACCGGACGGGATCGCCGAACATGGATCCGGCCGGCCGGAGGTTCCTGCAGAGCCATACAAGCGAGGGACGCGGTATCTTCCATTCATCGAGCGCGCCGCACAGCACAAGGTTTTCAGCTTCGGGCAGGGAGAGACTGACCCGCGCAAAAAAATCCAGGGGTGATTCAAAGGTGTGTTGTCCGCGTTCCCTGACGATCCGTTCCATTGCCGACAGTGAAAGCCCCTTTATTTCCTGCAGGCCTACTCTGAGGCTGTTCCCTTCAGCCGAGCATTCGATGCCGCTTGTGTGTATGCAGGGAGGAAGTATGTTCACTCCCAGACGGCGGGCCTCTTCAATATAGGCTGACCGCGGATACATGCCGGTATGGTTGTTCATAACTGCTGTCATATATTCGGCGGGAACGTGCGCTTTCAGAAACGCCGCCCTGTACGCGTACAGGGCGTACACGGCCGCATGCGCCTTGCAGAACGAGTATGACGCGAACGATTCGATATTGTTCCATACACGTTCCGCTTGTGCGCGGCCGGTTCCCCAGCGTACCGACTGTCTGATGAAATAGTTCTTCATTTTCCATTTCTGCTTTCTGTCGGGGCCTGCGGCGAGAGTCTTCCTCAGCCGTTCACCCGCGTCGTACGGCAGCCCCGCTGCTTCATGCGCAGCGCGCATAATATCCTCCTGATAAAGCATGATTCCGTGCGTTTCCCTGAGGCATTCCATCGGTGAGATGTCAGGTTCGAGTCCACGGCTTCTCCGTATGAATGCTTCTTTCATGCCTGCTGACGCTGGGCCGGGACGGATAAGGGCGAGAGCAGCCGTAAGGCCCGCTGTATCGGAAACGGCGAGCATCTTCATAAGGCTTCGCATGCCCGGGCTTTCGATCTGAAAACATCCTATGGACGATCCTGTTTTCAGAATATCCGAAGCGGCAGGGTCACGGTCGGGAATACTGTTCAGGGAAAGCGTTCCGTTTCTGTTCCTGTCTGCCAGACGAATGGTCTCGCTGATAGTGGAGAGGCCGCGCTGTCCCAGAAGATCTATTTTTACCAGTCCGATCTTTTCGATCGCATTCATTTCAAACTGGGTTATGATCCGTCCTTTTGCGGACGGTTCAAGCGGGACGTGATCGGTCAGGGAACGGGGAGCGATCACAATGCCTCCGCAGTGTATGGAGATGTTGCGCGGAAATCCCTTCAGGATACGGCTGAACCGGACGGTCTTTTCAAAGAGGTCTTCATCACCTGGGCACGACAGGCTCCGAGGGAGCATTGAGATCAGTTCCCGGGCGGAGGGGACGCTGTCTCTGCTCATCCGCTTACTCAGGAAATTGACGCGGTCCGCACCAACCCCGAAGGCGAGAGCGGTATCACGGAATGCGGAACGGGCCTGATACATGTTGTGTGCGGATATCATTGCCGTTCTGTGCGTCCCGTATTGTTCATACACATGTCCGATCAGTTCGTCGCGCTTTCTCCAGCATATATCTATGTCCAGATCAGGGCAGTCGGTCCGGGAGGAGTTGAGGAACCGCTCGAACGCAAGACCGTATTTTATGGGATCGATATCGCTTATCCCGAGAAGGTAGGTGACCAGAGAGGATGCTCCTGAACCGCGCGCGCATACAGGGATGCTGTTTGCGCGTGCGTATTCCATTATTTCGTGTACAATGAGAAAATATTCAGAGAATGCTGATTTTTCGACCACTCTGAGCTCACGCTCAAGACGGGATGCCGCTTCGGATGGAACCGGATGAAACCGCTGTGCAAGGTTCCTGCGGCAGATACGGCGGATGCGGGAAAGAGGGGTTTCGCCTTCAGGTATGCTGCATTTGGGAAAGAATGTGCGGGAAAAATCGAATCTGTATTCACACCGGTCAGCGATTTCACGGGCTGTCGCAATGCTTTCGGGAATTTCCGCAAAGATCCTCCGCGCCTCTTCCGGGCCGAAGAACCTGCAGTTTCTGTATTTCCGGCCGGGGCGGATCTGATCAGCGGTCGTGTGTGTTCCTATTGCCCGTACGACCCTGTATATCTGCTCCTGTTCCCTGCTGGTCATGAACGCGTCAGCAAGCGCTGCGGCGCGTATTCCTGCGCGGGCGGATTCGAGCACAAAATCCATATAACGGAGCGACAGGGTATCCTGCGGCCTGATGCCGGTAAAAACAGATGAGGAGTCGGCATGTGCAAGCGCGTGTTCAAGAAGTTCACGGGAGAACACGATTATGAACACATCCCTGGGCTCGGTTTTTTGCATTATGCCGGGAAGGGAGATCCCGTCTTCGCATGTGAGAGCGGTTATCGCTCTGCACACGGACCGGTATCCTTCAGTGCTGCGCGCCAGCAGCAGGAGTGAGGATCCGTCTGTTCTGAGCTCTGTTCCGATAAGAGGCCTGATATCCGCCTCAAGGCATTTTTCATAAAATTCGACCGCGCAGTAGATATTATTGATATCAGCAAGGGCAAGTGTGTCCATGCGGTATTCGGCTGCCTGCTCTATAAGTGCGTCAACCGGAACGCAGCCCCGGTGCAGGGAGTAGTTACTGTGTAAGTGAAGGTGTGCGAAGTTTGAAGCCCCGGTCATTGTTTTTGTCCAGACGGCCGATAAGGTGCACTGATCTTCCTCCTGCAAGGGCCGCGTGCCCGTATCTGCTTCTGATCCTGTCCACCGATTCGTACAGATGACGGGGCGGAGGTTCGGGCTCGAACAGAAGAAGTTGGGTCTCCTGTGATGCCTTCCTGAATTGTGAAAGAGTGAGGCCTGTGGAGCGGAGGGTGACCCTTCTGGTATAGAGGGACGAGATGAGAGATTCGGCAATTCTGAAAATTTCGGCGTCCCGGTCCGAGAAATGGCTGAGGCGTGAGGAGCGGCGTGCATTCCTGAAGTCCGAATACCTGATCCTCACCTCTACAGCACGCGATTCAAGGCCGAGGAACCGGAGCTTTGACGCAGCCCGTTCGGTCAGGTACCAGAGCATCGCCGTTATATAGGTTCGGTCCGATGTATCCGTGTGGAAGGTTGTCTCCCGGCTTATTGAGGACGGGAGGGACGTGTATGAAGGAAGCCCCGCTTCTCCGCCGCGGCAGCTTGTATGGAGATAAGCGCCCCATGCGCCGAACATGCGTCTGAGGGATGATAAAGGCAGTTTTCGTATGTCCTGGATGGACGTGATGTTCATTTTTCTGAGTATATCCGCACGTTTTCTGCCCACGCCGTGCAGCTGTGAAATATCCATGGGGCCGATAAAGTGGGGCCCGTATCCGGTCAATATCATGGTAAGGGCTCCAGGCTTGCCGAAGGAAGCTGCTGTTTTCGCTATGAGCCTGTTTTCACCGATGCCGATCGAGACGCGGATACCGAGTGTATCCTCTATCTCAAGCGCGAGTTCCTGCGCCCTGAGCAGGGGATTCGGATAGAGCCGTCCGCATCCGCTCATATCGCAGAGGAACTCATCAATGGATACACGTTCCACGGATGGAGAGCAGTTTAGGCATATCTTCTCCGCAGCCCGGGAGTACTTCATATACACGGAGCAGTCGCCGCTGAGGAATATCCCTTCAGGACAAAGCTTTTCCGCGGTTCTGATGGACATGCCGGCGTGCAGGCCGAACGTACGCGCTTCGTATGAACATGAGGCTATCACCCCGTTTCCCACGATTACGGGCCTGTTCTGCAGTTCAGGATCAAGCACCTGCTCAACAGATGCGAAAAAAGCGTCAATATCCACGTGGTAGAAGAGGCTTTTTGTCATTGCAAATGGACAATGAACCTCGCATTGAAAAACGCGAGGTTCAATATCTTCTCAGTATCCCGACCACCACTCCCCGTATTTCAACATTATCCGCATAGATCGGATTGAGGGAGGAGTTGGCAGGCTGAAGGCGTATCCGGTTATTTTCACTGTAGAACCGTTTGAGGGTTGCTTCGTTGTCTTCGAGCACGGCAACCACGATCTCTCCGTTATTAGCCGTGGTTCGGGGATCAACAATTACATAATCGCCTTCGCAGATGGAATCCTCGATCATGGAATCCCCTTTGACCCTCAGGAGATAGCATCCTTTGCGCAGAAGCATTTCATCCAGATCTATCTCCTCTATATCCTCAAGTGCTTCAATAGGGGAACCTGCAGCTATTGTTCCCGCTACGGGAAGGGACGTGCCCCTGCTCATTCGAAGCTCGATGCCGCGGGAGATGAACCTGCGGCGGCGGATATATCCCTTCCGTTCCAGAGCGTCAAGGTGCTGGCTGACCCCGTTTGTCGAGGCAAAGCCGAACTTTTTTGCGATCTCCCGCATTGAAGGGGGGCGCTCCCTGAGTCTGATGTATCCCTTGATGAATTCAAATATCTCTTCCTGGCGCGGCGTAAGTTGTTCCATAATGATCATTCCTTTATAGGGTCTCAAAATAACAGTATACTATACAAATGTTCATATTGCAAGAAAAAAATAAAAAAAAGACGCTTAGCGGCTTTTTTTTATTTTTTCGAAAAAGACTTGACTTGAAGGGGGTACAGACTACAATATACCCCCCTGCAGCCTGCATGCCGGTATATATACCAGTCAGAAATCGGTTTACGGCATTTTGCAGTGAAACGGGTAGAACGTATATGCACATATTCGATTACAGAGATTCTGAGAGGTTTATATCTCATAAAAGGGGAACACATTGGGAAAAATGAACAAACAGATGGATCAGCTTCATACACTGACATCTTCTCTTTACAAGTGGGAGGTCCTGGACGATCTGACGGAATATATATCGGAAACCTGCCGGGAGGTATTCAGCGTTATTCATGTGGCGGTTTTCTATTATAACAGCAAATGGGATGAGCTTTCCGGAAAGCGGCCCGGAGATGATGAGCCGATCCATTTTCCGAAAGGAGAAGGCCTGGCTGGGGCTGTTGCCGATGAGAATGAATGTCTTTGTATTGAAGATGTTTCCGAGAGCCCCGTATACAAGGAATCCATAGACGGTATTGCAAATTACACGCCTCATGATATTCTGACAGCTCCCATGGTATCGGCTGATGAAGAACTGGTCGGTGTAATACAGCTTGTCGATAAAAAACACGGCCGGTTCGACCCTGAAGATGAGGATCTGTTGACCATGTTCTGCCCCCAGGCCGCTGAGGCGGTTTTCAAATGCAGGCAGACCGAGGAGCTGATGGATTTTTCAAAAAGCATTCTTGAAAATATTTCATACAGCATCGATGCCAAATACGCGGTTACCGTCGCTCATACATGGCGGGTGCGGGACATGGCATCAGCCATGGCGGATGCCATGGGACTTTCCGATGATTTTATCCGGAATATTGAATATGCGGCCCTTCTTCACACTGTGGGGAGACTTGCCTATAATACTGAGATCACCGAACTTGACCCTGAAGTAGAAAAGGGAAGGAACAGGCTTTTTACGGAAGCGGTTATCAGGGATATCAGGTTTCCCTCGAGATTTAATAAAGTCAGGGAGATGGTCCTTTACTGCAATGAGCATGCTGACGGTTCGGGAAAGCCTGAAGGGCTTTCCGGCAATGATATCCCTCTCGGTTCGCGCATCTTAGCTGTATGCAGCGCATATGACACCCTGTTCTTTAACGGCAATGAGAATATAGAGCAATACAACAAGGACGATGTGATCGCATATATACAGAAACACAAAGGATCCCTGTTCGACGGGGATATTGTTGATGCGTTCATTGAAAACGCGATTTATGAGAAGGAGAAACGGCGTCATCAGCGGATTGAATACACAGGTGAAGCGGAGATCACGCTTCTCAATGAGGATGGGACAGAGGGGAAAACGTTCACTTCTCAGCTTCTTGATATGAGCAGCGGCGGAGTTCTTTTCTTTTCAGAGGAAAAGCTGGGCCTTAACATAATGGTCAAGATGAAAATATCGCTTATCACGGGGATCATGGACGCGATCGTCCGTACTGCCCGGGTAATGGAGAACAAGGATTCCGGTTTCAATATTGGGGCCTATTTTATATGGAGTTCTTCACGGCATATTTAGAGCACAATACCTATGGCTAAAATTACATTGCGGAAAGAGGGACATGCGGATGAAGAATACAGGATAAAAGACCGTTTGAGCATAGGCCGCCGCAATTCAAACGATATTGTGATCAACGACAATCTGTGCTCCCGCGACCATGCTGTAATTTTTGAATCCGAGGGATCCTACAGGGTACGCGACCTGGGGAGCCACAACGGGACGTATCTGAACGGGGAAAAGATATCAGAACGTGAGCTCGGGAAAGACGATGTCATACGGATAGGAAATACTGAATTCTACTTTTCCCGTGCTTCTGTTGATACGCTTCTCGGCCAGCGGATTGGCGGATACAAGATACTGGAAGTGCTCGGAGAAGGGGGAATGGGAAAGGTCTACAAGGCCAGGCAGATTGCTATGGACAGGCTCGTTGCACTGAAGGTGCTGTCCTCAAAAGTAACTGAAGATGACAGCTTTATCGCGGCCTTCAAACAGGAGGCCAAAGTGGCGGGCCAGCTCAATCACCACAATGTGGTCAGTGTCCATGACTTCGGGAAAACGGATGACGGGAATTATTTTCTCTCAATGGAATTTGTGGACGGAGAGAATATCCAGGAGATCCTGCAGAGGAAGGGGAAGCTCTCAACAGCCCAGAGCGTTATTATTATATCCGAGGTTGCGAAGGCTCTTAAGTTCGCTCACTCGAAATCGATAATTCACAGTGATGTAAAGCCGCAGAATATTCTGCTTGATAAAAACGGCAATGTGAAAGTCGCCGATCTCGGGCTGGCAAAGTATTTCGGGAAAAGCAGCTTCGACCGGAAACAGAACACGGTAATGGGGACCCCCTATTACATGTCTCCGGAACAGGCCACAAAAGGCAGGGTCGATGCCCGTACGGATATCTATTCTCTCGGCGCGACTTTATTCCATATGGTGACCGGACGGCCTCCTTTTGACGGTGAGACCCCCCTTACTATACTGACCAAACATGTGACAGAAGAGGTCCCTTCTCCGCGGAAATATGACATCACCATCTCACATCAGATATCAAGCCTGATAAAAAAGATGATGGCGAAATCGCCTGATGACAGGCATGCGGATATAAGTGAGGTGGAAAAGAAACTTGACCTTATAAAAAACCAGGAGCAGGGCAAGCAGGCTGTTGCCACGGCCCGCAAAGGGTATGTGGCGGATATACGCAAATCAATGACCAGCAGGAGAAAGCGGGAGCAGAACAAACAGAAAATCACAATTGCAGTGTCTATGATCATAGCTATTCTTCTTCTTGCTGCGGTATTTATCGCATTCAAAAAGCAGATGGCGGAGAAATTTTCACAGGATAGAAGAAGAGAGAGAAAACTTCCGCTGACGTTTAAAAAGAGGGAACCGGACAATGCAGGAGACAATAACGTTACGGAATCCGGTTCCGGAGATGGGATAGAGTTCTCATTCAAGGATATTTCACAGAAAGATGAACTTGAACCCCTCGGTAAGCACGACTGGAAGGGGTGGAATTTCGCCTCTGACAAGGGTTTTTTGGGCTCTCCTGCACACACTGCGACCGGATTCAGATGCAAAAAGAATGATTTCAGCAGCATGAGCTTCAGGGCGGAGCTGGTGCTCATGTTTGAAAGCATGGAAGGTTCAGTCTCTTTCAGCGTGGAAGGCCGTAACCGGAAAGAGGCAACGGGCATACATCTTAATCCGGGAGAGATTATAATATTCTCACCCGATTCCCGTAAAACGATACCGGTACAGCTCAGGAAGAATGCAAGAGTATCCCTTATTGTAAACGCCCGTCAGGGCAGAAACACTGAACTGCTGATTGACGGCACAAAGGCAGGGGAGATTGTTCCTTCAGGCCTTCATTTCATGGGGGCTCCTGTTTTCCGTATTGACAATACCGTTCTGCGGATATATTATCTGAAAGTATCATCCGGGACCTGAACGGACGCAGTATGACAAGAAAAACACGTAATTCGGTGATCCTGTACAGTATCGCACTAGTGGTCCTTGCCGTGATCACAGTGAGTGTCTGGTTAGATACGGAAAAAGCGCTTAAAAAAAAGAAGCCTGACGCGGACGTCGGATCCGCTTCCCCTGATCCCTCACTCGGCGTCACGGTGGCGCTCACATTCGGCCCCGGCGTTTCTTCCCGGATCAGGGCTTCGGAAATGCCGGAACTTACCGCTACTGTAAAAAATACATCCCTGAATGACATACGTATACATACTGCGTCTGTCATGCTGAAAAAATGCGATTTTATTGATGCAGGGGGACCGGTTCCTGTGTCAGCAAGAACCTCGCACGTGTTTCCCCGGAGAATAGGAGGGACACGCGAAGGAACCGGTTCGCTGACTGTCAAGCCCGGAACGTCACGCATGTTGACCTACCGTATCGGCGATTATTTTGATATCTATCCGGGAACATTCGATATTGAATGGATCATGCTGACGGGAGGGGTATGGTCGGGGAGTATGGCAAATACGAAGGAGATCAGGGCTGTTAAGCGTGTCAAGGTTGCGGAAGGGATCATGTGCGCGCGCTGTTTTTCCGGGGAGGGCGTGCCCATGCGGAAAAAAGCAGCCGAAGTAAACGGAAAGCCGATATTTGAGGACACCTTCATAACAGAGCTCAAAGCTGAATACGGGTATTCCATGCTCCAGAAGCTTATCGCTGAAAAATGTGTGTGGGAAGCACTTTTAGAGAACGGAGTAAAGGTCACAAGGGACGATATAGATTATGCTGTTGAGTTTGAAAAAAGAGCGATGGAAGAGAAACTTGACGGCGTTCCTTTTGAGAAGTACCTTGAATCAAAAGGGCTTTCTGAAAAGGAGCTCAGGGAATCGAGAGGATTCCTTCTCCGGATTGCGATCCGTAAATTCCTGAGCCGCAGGGACGCGCATAAACCGTCGGCCGGGGAGCTCATCTCGTATTTTGACCGGAAATACTCCTGGTACGGAAGGGAGGAGATGGTCCAGGCACGCAAGATCGTGGTCAAGCCTGAAAAAAAAGGCGAACTATCCCCCCATTACCGGGAGGAGGCGATTAAAAGGCTCCTGACCATTAAGGAGGAGATAGAGCGGGGGAACATCTCTTTTAAGAAGGCGGTTGATCTCTATTCCCAGGACGTGCGCGCAAAGGTTTCAGGCGGGGTGATGGACCCGTTCAGGCGCTACAGCGATGCGAGGGAGAACGACGTGCCGAAGACAGTAGCTGAAGTGGGGTTCAGGCTGGAGCCCGGAAAGATCAGCACACCCATAGAAACAGATGAGGGATTTATGATACTGCAGGTGGTGAAGCGTATACCTGCGAAAAAAGTATTGTTCGAGGATGTTCGCGATGTCGTAGAGAAGGATTATCTGTATGATATGGTTACCGGCGATGACATACAGCAGTGGATCCGGGGACTGATCGATAATGCCCGGATAACCCGAGCGAGTGGTCTTTTCGAACAGTTTGGCCACCTGGGCAGGCCGAGAAAACTGAAGCATTATGAAACAGATCTCATTGAAGAGGATTAGATGCATGAGTAAAGAACGATTGGACGATGTCGACCTGAAGAAGATGATAGAGGCTGTTATTTTCTATTCAAGCAAACCTATTTCCCTGAGAAGGATCTCCTCAAATCTTCCTGAAGTGGAGACTGATACAATACGGGAGATCATCCGGAAGATTCAGGAGGATTTCAAAGACAATCACGGATTCGGCCTTAAACAGATAGCGGGAGGGTATCTGTTCCTGACAGATGAGAAATGGGCGGATTGGATTGAACGGTTCAAGTCCCGTCAGAAGGAGATCAAACTTTCCAATGCAGCTCTTGAGACGCTGGCCATTATCGCGTTCAAGCAGCCTGTTACTCGTGCTGAAATTGAAAGCATCCGGGGGGTCGGGTGTTCACAGGTCATTAACGGGCTGATAGAAAAGAAGCTGGTCACTGTCAAAGGGAGGAGCAGTGAACTCGGAGCTCCGCTTATGTACGGCACGACCAGGGATTTCCTGTCGTATTTCGGGCTCGGCTCAATTAAAGACCTTCCGGCTCCTGAAGGGATGGATTAGGGGAAAGGATTATTGATTTTTAAAGTTTGATTTTTGATTTGGTTTGAAATGATAACTTTACAATGCTAAATTTGCAATTTACAATGAACAGGGTTTAAGGATGTCCACCTCCTGGATCCAATTTCAAGGTCTGCCCCCGGAGCTCTCATTGCCTGAGCCAGGCAGGGTCAAACACAACCTTTTTGCCCTTAATCTGCCAGCGTTTTTCCAGCTGGCCCTGTATTGCACGGACCCGGGCGAAAAACTCAGTATGCTCCGCAACAGGATCCTTTCTCGTTCGCTCGGGTGACCACGCCAGTTCACATACCGCCAGAAGCTTGGGCCAAGTGGCCATGTCGTTGCCTGCCACTGGGGAATGGCGGCCCCAGATGCAGGCCTCCAAACCGCGAATCACCTTTGCCTCCTGTGGCGTCACCCCTTCGGGTGTGGGGGAAAGCCCATAGTAGTAGGCCAGTTTGGCTGACTGATTTCCGCGCCTGGCACGCAAATACAGCCTGTGTTGGCGGTGCTTGGTGACCTCTCCGGGCTTCTCCAACTGCGAGAGCACCACCGGGCGGCCGCTGCGAAGCAGTTTGGTTAGACCCTTGGTGCCCCAATGCCAGTGGTGCGCTATGGCGTTCGGGTCAAGCTGGGGGTACTTGGTGATTTCCTCCCAGCCCATCATCTTCTTGCCGTGCTTCGCCAGGAGTTCCTGGACTCGTCCTACAAAGTAGGTGAAGGTTGACAGCTTCTTCTCACGGAGTTTCGGGCGAAGCGCAGAACACTTAGGGCATTTTTTCCACAGCGTTCCTCTAACCTCGTCACCACCGATGTGAACGTACTCGCCGGGGAAGAGCCTGGCCATCTCGTCCAGGAAGGCGTCCAGAAACTTGAAGTTCTCTTCATTGCCCACACAGATGACACCTTTGAAGATTCCAATACTCTTACTGATTTCACGCTTCTGGCCGTCGCAGCTCAACTCAGGTTTAGCGGCCAACAGAGCCATCGTGTGTCCCGGCATGTCAAACTCCGGTACAATGGTCACGCCGCGCTTTGCTGCATAGCTGATGAGTTCCTTCATCTGCTCCTGAGTGTAGAACTTGCCGTCAGAACCGCGTTCCGTGAGTTCCGGAAACATCTTGCTTTCAATGCGCCATCCCTGATCGTCGGTAAGGTGCAGATGAAATACGTTCATTTTCACGTGGCTCATGAGATCGACAGTCCGTTTGAGATACTCGAACGGGGGAAACGTGCGTGCCGGGTCAAGCATGTAGCCTCTAAAACCGAAACGCGGCCGGTCCTTAACAAACACCCCGGGCACACGCGCCTCTTTGCCTGCTGGCGGTCTACTCATTTGCACCAGTGTCTGGCAGGCATAGTAAAGTCCCACTCCGGTTGCCGCTCGGACCACTACGGCATCAGGGGTAACCTCCAACGTGTAGCCTTCCTTGCCCAGCCAACTGTTGTCGACTGCCAGCACCCTCCGGGTCAGGGCCGAGAATTTGGGGTCTTCAGTAGCGCGACCGATGATAACAACGCCCTTCGCCCCCGCCTGCTCCGGGGCGAGTGTGCTTACCTCCAGGCCATGGAGAGCTTCGAGGCCCTGCGCAAGGGCCCGAGCCGCGAACTTCTCGTCGGCATCGGCCTCCTTCGAGAGCACCAATCCCGTGTCCGGCCTGATCGCAAACGATCCCTTGCCAAGCTCAAGAAACGCCGGCTTGGGGACGACGGTTATCTTTGCCGCTGGCTTCTGTACAGCCGTGCCATCCAACTCCGCTCCACCGACAGTGCGATAACCGAGCATTGTCGTGCCACCGATCACGGCCATCATCGTGGCCAAGGCGACATGGACCTTAGTCTTCGTCTGGGATCCTCTATCGCTCATGATTTCCTCCACTCAAACGACCCGGCTGCCCCGCATCCAGATACACTGTCAGCAACTCAGTGTCTGTTTTCAACAGGAATTCCTGCCTTCATACAAGCAGTTGCCACAGATAGCAGTTATGGATAGGAACTTAGAAAACCGTTTTTCCATGTCAGGGCTCCTTCAATTTGAATACGAGTCGAAAATAAGCCGTAAATACGCGGTGTGTCACCCCTGATGCGGCAATTTTGAATGAATTATAGACTCGGTGCGAAAGATGTCAACGTTTTTTCAGAAAAAACAGGAGCACACATCATACACAGATGGAGATAAAAAGGTTCAGAAAACTTCTTAGATAAAAAGGTTCAGAAAACTTCTTGACAAATCTTCTTTTCTCTGTATACTTCATCCCTGAAAACAGAGCAATTTCAGAAAAAGCATCAAAAAGAAGCAGAAAATGAGGAATCTAACCTGAAATTTGGAATATTCGAAAAAGTATAAAAAAATGTAATGAAAGAATAAGGAGAAAGTCCATGGCGCAAAAACCCCGCATAAAGGCACCTGGCCATGCAGCCGCGTACCATGTTATTACGAGGATCAATTCTAGAGATTTTCGGCTTAACACATATATGCGACGACGATTTGTCAAGACTCTCAAAAAATTGCGAAATCTCTTCTACGTCAAATTCGCCGGATTTTCCATTCTCTCAAATCATTATCATCTTCTTCTCAACATGGCTGATCCGGAAGATGTAGATCCTAAAGAAGCGATAAATCGGTGGAACGACTACCATGAAAAAGAATACCAGCGTAACGCATCGATAGAAGCCAACCGCACGTATGTAGTACAGCACCTTACAGATGTATCCTACTTTATGAAGAGGCTGAATGTATTGATGACAAACGCATACAATCGTCACACGGGCACAGAAGGCACATTATGGGCAAAGCGGTACTATTCCAACATCATAGAGCGGGGCATGGGCATAATCCAGTGCGGAGCGTACATAGAATTGAACAGTTTCCGCGCATCCCTCACAGCTCATCCTGAAGACTATGAATACAGCAGTATCAACGAATTAAAGCGAGGCAACCCTTCAGGCCTGATAGACATAGACCTTCTTGAAGAGGGTCTGGGTATATCCAGACTTCACAAAGACCTGACAGACAGGCAGAGCTTTACGCAGGAGCTGTTTAAAGCCTATGTATCCTACGTATACGAAGCAGGCACAAGTCCGCACAAAGACGAGCATGGCCGTCCTGAGGAACACGGCCTTGTGATAACAGAAGAGATGAAAACGAGTCTGGCGAAATACGGGATACATGGCCCTGTCGGCAGTATGGCCAGAAAGGGCATAGAATACAGCAGGGGCAAATTCATAGGGGGAGAGGAATTTGCCAGACGTTTCTATGAGGAGCACATAGACCGTGGATACAGGGGAGGGGCACGTGAACGCCACATGGCGAAATGGCTGCATGATATGGGGAATGGCGTATGGGGCGTATTCAACATAACGCATTCCCGGGGTGATCCTGGAACTACAAAAGCTGCTTTATAATCAACAGCAGCTGCATAGCACTTTACAGGTCAGAAACCGATCCTCCTTCAGCATAAAGAGGATCTGCGCCTATATCACTTTATTTACAGTATCGGGCGCTGAAAAGCCGTGCATTTTCACGTTAATAGTTTTACATTACAGGAGGCTGATACCATATTTATCGTAAATATCCATCTCAATTTTCGTTACTAGTAAAGCCTTCTGAACCCTTAACCCTTGTTGACTTTCGACCGGACGAGCCAGCGGCTCGCTCCTACTGACCTCTTTTTTCCAGGCTTTGTCTTGGAAAAAGGTCATTCATGCTGTGTTTTGCATGTGGGGCAGAATATCCCTACTCCGGGGACCGTGTGTGACATACTGTAATACGTGCCGCAGTGAGCGCACTGTGTTACTTTTTCCTTGTTGAGCTGGTTCTTCCATACGATTTCCGGAACTGCTTCACCCTTATATGATACGCTTTTTTTCGGGGAGTCATCCTTAAGGGTCAGCGAGTCTTTGCTTTTTTTATCAATAAGCTTGAAATCGTTTGTCCCGATACTGATTACATCTCCCGGTATAAGATCTGAAGTCTGGATGCTCTGGCCGTTCACCTTTACCCCGTTCTTGCTTCCGAGGTCCTTGACCCTGAATCCTTTCCTGGTCTCTTCAATGATACAGTGCTGCCGAGAGAAATAGGGGCTTGGCATAGTGATGGTATTATCCTTGGACCTTCCTATGGATACAGGGAACTTTTCAACAGCGAATTCCCGTTCCGGTTTGTCTTCCTCTTTTATAATGATGATCATGTGTGCCCTTTTTAATCTGATGACATTTCCTCATAACGGTCAAGCAGTCCCTGCAGTCCACCAAGTTCGTCAACCTCCTCCGGTGTCATAAGAACGCTCCGGGCTTTGCTGCCTTTATGGGGGCCCACTACTCCAAGCATGGCCAGGGTTTCAATAAGACCTGTTGCACGGTTGTATCCGTACCCGAGTTTCCTTTGAAGCAGGGATGCGGAACCCCGCTGGGATTCAATCGTGATCATGAGCGCGTCCTCAAGCCCTTTATCAAGGTCTCCGAGTGTTGCACTGCTTTTTGATCGGGCTTTTGAAAGAGCTTTGGAAAACGCGGGTTTTGTCTGGGCTTTGCAGTAGTCGACTACTGCGGTGATCTCATCGTCGGATACATACACTCCCTGCGCGCGTATTGCCTTGGCCGTGCCCGGAGGCAGGAACAGCATATCTCCCTGTCCGAGCAGGGCTTCAGCGCCGTTCATGTCGAGAATAGTGCGTGAGTCAACTTTGGCTGATACCTGGAACGCGATCCTGCAGGGGATATTCGATTTGATAAGGCCGGTAATAACATCTACTGACGGACGCTGTGTTGAGAGCATCATGTGTAGACCCGCCGCACGGGCTTTCTGGGCGATGCGTGTGATTGCGTATTCGATCTCTTTAGGAGATGAGAACATGAGATCTGCAAGCTCGTCAACCACTATCACGACATACGCCATCGGATAGGGGATATTTTTATCCGGATAAATATTAGGATCTCCGGATTCCTCAAAAGATTTGAGAACACTGTCCTTTGTAAGCTTATTGTAAGATTTAATATCCCGTGCTCCCGAGATGCTGAACAGCTTATACCGCCGCTCCATCTCGGCGACACCCCAGTTAAGGACTGCTTCGGCCTTCTGTATATCGGTTACGACAGGTGTGAGCAGATGGGGTATGGATTTATACGCTGCCATGTCCACCATTTTCGGATCCACGATGATCAGCTTTACTTCATCCGGTTTTTTATGCATCAGGATACTTATAATAAGGGAATTGATGCATACTGTTTTGCCCGATCCGGTTGCTCCGGCGATCAGCATATGGGGCATTTTATTCAGGTCACCGCCTATCGGCTTCCCTTTTGTGTCTTTCCCGAGGAGCAAAGGTATATTGGCCTGTTTGATCTTATCCGACCTCAGTTGCATAAGATCCCTGAGCTTTACAAATTCGGATTCCTTGTTAGGCACTTCTATGCCGACAGTTGATTTGCCCGGGATCGGGGCTTCTATTCTGATGCCGTGCGACTGGAGGGCCATGGAAAGATTATCGGAAAGCTGGAGTATTGCGTTGACCCTGACCCCGGCTCCCAGTTCGACTTCATACTGAGTAATGACCGGTCCCGGATTAATAGCTACAACAGTGCCTTCTATGTTGAAATTTTTCAGCACGTTCTCGATCGTGCGTGCCCGTGTTTCATGTGTTCTTGACTCATTCCTGGTAATGCTGCGCGGTTCCTCGAGAAGCTCCATGGGCGGAAGAACATATTCATCCGAATCGGGGACCTTTACCGGAGTTTTCTTTTTTTGCCGGGGAGAGGCTTTATCTTTTTTGGGTCTGCTTGTTGTAAGGATACCTTTTAATCCGGATTTTTTTTCAGGTTTCGCTTTTAAGGGGGGATCGGGTTCGGGCTGCGGGGTTTTTGTGCGCTCATCCTGTTTTACTTTGATCTCCGGTTCAGGAACAGGTTTATCATCCTCAGGCTTGATGCGCGGAGAGGTTTTATCCTCCCTGAATTTTTTATATGCGGACCGCGACCAGGCAATCACGCTTCCAATAAAGGATGAGAACAGGAAGCCGAAGGAAAATTCGAGAGTGATGAGGATCAGCCCTATTGCCAGAATTTGGCTGCCGATCCTGCCGATAAGCTTTATGGATGCGAGCATGGCAACATATCCGAATGTTCCCCCCAGGCCGACATCTCCCAGGTTGAGTTTGTTCTTTACAATATCTTCAAGCGGCTGATATGGAGTATTCAGTTCGGGATGAAGGGGATGTATGGAACTGAATGTGTTCAGACTTGCAAACAGTGAGCAGGAGAACACCAGAAGCATGGACGCGATAAGCCGGTACCAGAAGAACGTGATTTTCTTTTTGGAGAAAGCGAGCATTCCCCCCCACATGAATATGAAAAAAACAAGGGGGAATCCCGCGACACCGATATTCCGGTACAGAAAGCGAGACGTGACTTTTCCGATCCACCCGATCTGGTTCTTGATAACGGGAGGGTTGTCGCCGATTTCATACACATCCCTGTAGTCCTCAGTCGTGTATGTGCAGAGGCTGGCAAGCACTAGAATACCGAGAACTATCATTATGATTGCGGTTGCTTCTCTGCTGATCTCCTCAATATTCATTGCATTATCCGGAACAGAATAATAGTCAAACCGAGAGCGGCGGTATACAGAGAAAAGAATACGAAATAACGGGTCTTCACTATCCTTAACAACAGAGCGATGGCAGCATATCCGAAGATGAACGATGTTATAAAGCCTGTTACCGCAGGAACTACCTGTTCAAGCCGGCATATATCACCAATGTCGAAGATCATGGATCCTGCAATAGCGGGTATCGCCAGAAGAAATGAATACGAAGCTGAGGTTTTTCTGTCAAGTCCGCATATGAATCCCGCGCTTATTGTTGTGCCTGAACGGCTTATTCCGGCAAAAGGCGTTATGCCCTGCAGAAGACCGATAACCGCACCTGTATATATTGAAATTGATGTACGGTTCAGATCTCTTCTCCTGTGAATATATTCACCGATAACAATAACCGCTGCAGTAAAAAGGAACCCTACGCCGATCATTATATCATATTCATACGATTTTTCAATATATTTTTTCAAAGGAATTGCCACTGCCGCAGTGATAAGTGTTGAAACAAACAGCGGCAGGATAAGGCTGCGGTCTGTGGTCAGGATCATCCCTATATCTTTGCGCATATACACAACGACCGCTGCAAGAGTTCCCATGTGAAGTATGATAAAAAAAGCGATATTGCTCTGGGTATCTCCCTCGGATATCAGTCCGAATATTTCAGCAAGGGCGAGGTGGCCTGAACTGCTGATAGGAAGAAATTCGGTGACTCCCTGAATGATGCCGAGAATTATGCTGTCAACGATATTCATGAGGGATTATATTCCAGTGCTCTCCGGTTCACCCGGGTAGAAGGGCCATATCAGGTTATGCTTGCCGATTGTACTGAACGCTTTTTTCATTGCGGAGGCAGTAGCCGGAGTTGCGCCCTTGCCAGCGAGTTGTTTAAAAACCGGATGGGCTTGTGAAAGTGCCTTCAGCGCTTCCATCCGTATCGCCTTTTCAGGGTCTGTGAGTGCGTCACAAAGAAAGGGGACCGCTTCGGGATGCTTCATTGACCCGAGTGTTATTACTGCTTTGCTTCGCACAGCCGGAGACCGGGAAGGGGCTGCAAAGGATCCGATAAAGGGTATGTCCCGCCTGTCCCCGAACATTTTTATCATATCAAAGCATTCAACAGCGGTTTTTTCATCCATAGCCGGGAGGGTGTCCCGTAAAAACCTGATCACAGGATCACCCCCGATACGGGCCATGACATGGAGGATTGTTTTCCGGGTTTCAGGACCGGCCGATCTGAATGTCTGTTCAAGGAACGGCATACTCGCCGGACCGGCGGAAGCAAGAGTGGTAATGCTTTGAGTAAGGGTGATATCGGCCTTGCCGGAGGAGGACACGAGTGTTTCAAGGGCTGATCTGATAATACGCTTACCCGCGGCATCCGGCTGTCGATGCTGCTGGCTGACTACCTGCGCCAGATTTTTTTTCAGGGAGCTGAGTTTCGGCAGACAGGGATCGGACCTGGTTACTTCAGAGATAACCCTCTCAGCCCTTTCCGCGAGATTAAGCACGAGAAGGGCCTCAGCTGCCATACCTTTTGCTCTGCTGAAATCATGGGTTTTGTGTATGCATCGCGCGAAATATTCGAGGGAATTCCTCGCGCAGTTGTATGTTACGGGCCATGAGGACATTCTGCTGTTTGAAAGATGTATTTCTCCTATTTCAGCAATATGAACGGGGCTGAGCTTTTTGAGACGGGAGGCTTTTTTAAAGTATTCAAGCGCGTTCGCGTGGCGCGATTTATTGTGAAAGTCGCGAGCCAGTGCAATATGTTTCCTGAACGCCATGTATGTTCTGAACTCGGAAAGGAGGGCATCTTCGGGATTTATCCGTATCGCTTCCTCTATTTTCTCCTTGGCAAGCTTAATATTGCCGTTGATCCAGCTGAGACGGGACATGAGATAGTATTCCCGTCCTCTGAAAAAAGCATTGGTTATATCAGTCCGTTTTTTTCCGCGGAGAAATTCAGAATAATCGGTATGGAGCGCTGACAGGAACTCATAGTTCCGGTACATGATCTCATTATCACTCATCAGGGGAGGAAGCTGATATCTTCCCGGGCCTGATGTATCCCTGAGGAGGGGGATGTCCTTTGACCTGTCCTGTATCGCATCTCCGTTCGCTATAAAGCATGCGAGAAGTTCATCAGGCGATGAAAAAGGGGATACCTGTTCTGCACCTTTGAAGGCTCTTCTGAAATCCTGTTCGGTTATACTGATGCCGGATCCGCTTCCGGCGAGTATGCAGTACGTGCCGAACGTCCACACGGATGATCCGCTGCCGAAAGCTTCAGCAAATGATGCGAGTACAGATCTGAAATAGAAAGGGGACACCTTATAACAGGGAAGCATGTGTATGAACAGCCCGTCCCGTTCGAGGCAGTCCTTCGCTTTTTTGAAAAACTCGGTTGAGTATCTGCACGGTATCTGCGCGGAAGAGGGAAGTGGTGGAATGCTGATGATGCATCCGAACGGCCCGCCTGCACTGTTGAGTATACCGCGGATATCCCGCCGGACTGGTGTCCAGTTCTGCGCGGAAAGACTTCCGTTAGGGGTACACGCTGCGCGGATACGGGTATGTCCGGGAAGGTCCTCGGCAATCACGATACGGCATCCGGAAAAATATTTGAACAAAGGGCCTGCAGCCGAAGGCCCGGAGAATCCCCCGTAAAGGACTGTTCCGGTTTTTTTGCCGGTGAGTATGCGTGCGAGCAGGAACAGGGGGCTGCAGTCATCCCGGTAGAATTCTCCAGGAGCATACAGCCTGCCGTTCCAGCATGTATAGGTTGTGAGTGTTTTCCTGTTCTGGATATCCGCGAAATACCCTCCCGGATATTCTGCATAGTGTGCAATCCTGTACAGTCGGGAAACGGCGCGGGGAATGTTTTCCGAATTGCTGAACTGCCTGCTCAGGTAACTGCCGTTGTATATCAGAGGGTCTGTGAGAGCAGGTGCGGAGCCTATATACGCAAAGAGGAGCAGGGCAGGAATAGCACACAGTATACCGGTCAGCAGTTTTTTAACGGGGGAAAAGTATACGGCCCCAGTCAATCCGGCTGCGGATATCAGTGCACCGTGGATACACAGTGAAATTCCGGCTGATGATATATATGCGGTGGCAAGTCCTGCGGCAGCAGCTCCGGTAAAGACCGCGGGCGGGTATATCCGGGACCTCTTTGGAGAGCCGGCGCGTGTGAGTGCGAAAAGCCCTGTGAATGCAGGAACAAGGGGAATTCCGCAGATCAGGAAGGTTAAAAGCACCAGCCCCGCGGTTTTATTCAGAAAAATGACTCGGAACAGGGTTGGTGATGATATAATGCCTCGCGATGCGATATAGAACAGGGGGACTGCAGACCCAGCCGAGAACAGTAAAAGAAAGCCGGTGCGGGGAGACATTTTGGCGCGGAACGCATATCCTGTGCAGCATCCCGCTCCGGAAGCGAGAATAATGACAGATGCTGCCAGGGGATAATCGGAAAAATTCATGCCCGCAATACCGCGGATCGCGGCTATCCACACATATACGGAGCCTGCAAGTATGCCCATGATGCCGTATGCTACAACACGGGGAACAGTACCCGCAGATTCAGGGAGTGAGTATTCCGCTGTTTCATCCCGCGGCGGGGCCGCCAAAAAGGAGGCAGCGATAAAAGGGAGACTCAGCAGGCCGAGGCCGGCGAACGGATTGACTGAATACAATTTGAGGATGCCGCTCAGTACGGCTCCTGTCCCGGTACCCAGCAGTATGATGCAGGAAAACCGTTCCGACCGGAACAGCAGACGCGCCGAAATAACCGGAAGAATGAGCACACATACAGCGGCTAATACGTCGCCTGTAAGAGGGAGAACAACGCTGAGTCCCCCGGAGAGGGAAAACATCCCGCAGATTATGCGTGTTCCAAAGGCAGCAGCAAGGCCGGCAGCGCAGGAGAGCGTAAATACGGCAGCGCGTGCCGGAACCGCTATCCGGAACGCATATCGCGTAAGTGCCGCCGCTGCAGTTGTTAGAACAAGTGCAAACAGTGCTGCTGCAGGCGTGTATACGTGCCGAGAGCTGTTTGCCATGAAGATATCGGCAGACAGTACGAGGAATCCGCCCCACAGTACAGAACCGAGGAAGGGAAACAGACGTGTTTTCATATTCAGGAATTATTTCTGTTTGAGTCGATTATTTGCTGTAATTCCCGGAATGTGTCTTCAAGTGAAGTGTTCGTCAGCACGTATGTATATTGTGAAGTATATGACAGTTCTTCGCGGGCGGTTGCAAGCCTTTTTTCCATATCCTGCTGTGATACGTCACCCCGTTTTTTTAAACGGTCTTCAAGAATGCTGATGTCCTCTGCCTTTATGAAGACAGATACCGCATCAGGATATGCAGCTGTGATCTGAATTCCGCCCTGAACATCCGCGTCAATAATAATACTGTGCTTTTTCAGGTTCTGCTCGATGAATGAACGCGGTGTGCCGTAGTAGTCCGTACGGTAGACCAATGCCCATTCAATTAATTCCCCCCTGTCTATCATGCTTTTGAATTTCTCCTGTGAAACGAAGAAATAATCCTTTCCTTCGATTTCCCCGTTTCGGGGAGGCCGTGTTGTCACCGATACCGAATAAATAAAATCATCGTATTCATCCAGCACCATCCTTACAAGTGTTGATTTTCCCGCCCCTGACGGCCCGGATAGCACTAAAAAAATATTACTGGACATTCTGTACCTGCTCCCGAATTTTTTCGATCTCGGTCTTCACAGTAACTGTTTCGGCAGCCACTGATGCATCTTTCACTTTTACTCCAAGGGTGTTAATCTCTCTGTGAAGCTCCTGACAGATAAAGTCAAGCTTTTTCCCCACCACTGTGTCGCTGCTTTCGACCGTATCAATGAATGAGGAGATATGCAGGCGTATCCGGTCTATTTCCTCCCGGATATCCGCTTTTTCAATCCGTATCGCGAGTTCACGTGCAAGGTCGCCTTTGTCTACACGTAAACCTGTTATTTCAAGAAGTTCATTCAATGACTGTTCCAGTTCCACTCTGAGCTGTTCATGGATCTTCGGGTGTTTCGCGTCCATTTTTTCAGCGAAATCCTTTACAGCTAACGCCCTGGGTATGATTGTGTCAATGAGTTTTTCTCCCTCTGACGTCCTGGAGCGTTTGAGCTCTTTAACGGCATCCTGCATACAGGCGGCAGCAGGCTCATGCAGATCTTCCGGAAGCTTCTCAGGGCTTTCAGTATACCGAAGCTCTCTCAAAATGCTTCCCGCTTCGATCGTGACCGGACTGAGGTCGTCCGGGAGGTTCCGCACAGTGTCGGCAAGTGTTTTAAGGGAGGAGTCGGGAAGCGCAGTCAGGGAAATATGTATCATGACCGAGATCGAGCCGCGTGAAAAATGTTCGCGGACCAGATCGTAGGCAACCTTCTCGATCTCTATGCACTGTTTGTTGCAGGAAGTGTGTATCCGGATATTTTTGCTGTTCACGGATTTAAGGGAAACAGTGACAGATCCTTTTTCGTGGAGGAGAGAGGTTTCGGAAAAACCGGTCATGCTTTCGAGCATAGGTTTGTACTAATCCTTTTCTGTTTTCTGAGCCGGCTCCTCCGAAGACTCCTTCTCGTTAGGGGTTGCATCAGGTTCGGGAACCGTTTCCTTGGTATCCGGACTGAGAGACCCGTCCGGCTTAACGGAATCCGGTGTGTCAGAAGGGGCCGGTTCAGAGGATCCATCGGAGGATTTCACCTTCGTTCCTTTAATTAACGGATCCTCTTCGTCATCGGTCTTGGACGTGAACGCGAATATAAAGATTATGGTAAAGAACAGTATCACCATTATCGTGGTGAATTTCGCAAGCCTGTTCTTCATATGGACTCCGAATGCCGAGCCCAGCATACCTCCGGATCCGAATGTGCCGGCTAGGCCTTCACTCTGGCCGGGTTGGATCAGAATGACCAGTATGATTATCACACATAAGATAACGAACAGTACAGCAAGCAGTATGACAAACCAGTCCATATATCAGCTCCCCTCAAGATACATTGTAAATTGTTAAATTAGCATTATTCCTGAAACCTGATGATCGCATTGAATGAATCCACTTCCAGGCTCGCGCCGCCCACCAGTGCGCCGTCCACATCCGGCTGCGCCATTATATCCTTTACATTTCCGGGTTTCACGCTTCCTCCGTACTGGATCCGCAGTCCGTCAGCGCTTTCCCGGGAAAACAGACCCGCGTAGATGTCCCGTATCGTTTTGTGCATTTCCTGTGCTGTTTCGGGAGTAGCGGTTTCGCCCGTTCCGATCGCCCAGACCGGCTCATATGCGATGACGATCTTCTTTGAGTCCTCTTCAGTGATTTCCTGAAGCCCCTGTGACACCTGCGTTGTGACAACCTGTTCCGCATCTCCTTCTTTACGCTGCTTCAGGGTTTCTCCGACGCATACAATAGGGGTAAGCCCTTTTTCGAGCGCCTTCTTGACTTTTTTATTGACCGTCCCGTCCGTTTCGCCGAAATACTGTCTGCGCTCGGAATGGCCGATGATCACATAGACACAGCCTGTATCAAGGATCATATCAGCGGAAATCTCTCCTGTGAAAGCGCCTGAATCCTCCCAATACATGTTCTGCGCCCCGACTCCTATATTCGATCCCTTGAGAACGGAACACACAGTGGAAAGGACCGGGGCAGGCGGGCAGACTCCGATCTCGATGTCAGCAATGCCCTCAGCTGTGGACTTAAGCCGGTTTGCAAAATCTGCAGCTTCTGTTCCGTTCATGTTCATTTTCCAGTTTCCGGCTATAAAAGGTGTTCGCATTGCATTCTCCTCTATCTTAGAAAATCATTTCAGCCTTTGGATACGAACCGAGGACCTTTACGTCTTTTGCATGTTCGGCAAGGGATTTCAGGCATTCCCTGGGATTATCGTCTCCGGAATACCCTTCAAAATCGATAAAAAAGAAGTATTCCCATGCTTTCTGCCGTGACGGGCGGGATTCTATGCGGGTGAGATTTATATTGTACGTTTTGAACGGGATCAGCATGTCATGAAGCGCCCCGATATGGTCTTTCAGGGATATCATAATAGAGGTCTTATATTCTCCTGCCTTTGATTTCGGGGGAATATCCGCGGTCAGAATGAAAAAACGGGTTACATTCTGCTCATTATCCTCAATTGAGGAATAGAGGACCGGAAGCCCGTATTTTTCGGCTGAGAGCGAACTTGCGATAGCTGCACAGTTTTTTTCCTCGGTTGCTATCTCTGCGGCCCGTGTTGTGCTGACAGTTTCAATGCGTTCCGCATCCGGAAGGTTTTCGGCAAGCCAGCTTTTGCACTGTCCGAAGACCGTCAATTTGGAATAGACCTTTGTTATTTCCTTTTGTTTATGTTTGGAAAGCAGATTATGCTGAATATGCTGATACACTTCAGCCATGATCTTCGCATTGGTGGAATGGAACATGTCAATAGCGTCGTTAACCCCGCCTTCGGTGGAATTTTCAATGGGAACGATACCGTAATCCACACGCTTTTTGACTACGGCACGGAATACGGAAGGTATGTCGCTGAACGGCAGATACTCAAGGGATTCCCCGAACTTATTTGTGGCGGCAATATGCGAAAAAGAGGCTTCCGGACCGAGATACGCCACTGTAAGGGGTTTTTCGAGCGCGAGGGAGCCGGACATGATCTCCCTGTATACGGCTGTAAGCGTTTTTGGGGGGAGTGGGCCTTTGCTGAGCTTGAGGATCTTCTGGTATACCTGTGTTTCGCGTCCTGGCACGTATACGTGGGATTGTGACTTGCGCTTGAGATTACCGATCTCCTGAACGATCTTTGCCCGTGCATTCAGATTTTCGACGATCTTTTTATCGAGTTCGTCTATTTTTTTCCGCAGATCATCCAGGTCCACAGCGGTCCTCCGTGTGTAAAAGTTATACAATATACCATAAAAAGGCATTATGTCAATATAAATCTAGGCAAAAAGGCAGGTGGGGTGTTTAGCGGTTTCTGAACCGCTGATATGCCCGGTTTTTAAGCTACAGGTCGGTTACGCCGAAGGTGTAGCCCACGACAATGCGTTGTCGTTTGTATAGCGTGGTGCGTACGAGGTATACCGTGTAGGGGCGACCCGGCGGGTCGCCCGTACCTTATTTTTTCCAACCTCTGTCTTGGAAAAAATTTAGTTCCTTAGCGTGTATATATGTTTTTTTTGCTTGCAAAACCTGATAAATCTTTTATAATTAAGTTTTTTGTCGTTGGAAACGACAAAAAACTTGTATATCAATTTCCGAGAGCATGTTTAACAATATGAAAAGTAAAGAGATGTATAGCGTGTTAATCAAGGCGTTATACGCGTATTGTTGTAAGGATTATAGCGCGGTACCGTGCACTTAGAGATATGAAAAAATGCGTAATACATGTTAAAAATAAAGCTTTTTTAGGTGCGGGTGAAAGCCGCGCTATGGAAAGTGTTGAACTATTTTCAACTTTCTGCGTCTTTATTGTGTATTATATACTTATTAAGTTCGTTTCGCTCACTAAATAGCCTCCGGCCCGGAGGGAATATTGGAATACTGGATTGTTGGAATGTTGGGAAAATAAACTTCACAGGATGCATCTCAAGACTGGAATAATAGAATGCTGGGATACTGGACGGTTGGAAAAAACTGGTACCATTATTCCATTATTCCACCATTCCATCATTCCCTTGTCAAATATTGAACGATGGCAAAAAACCGGAATGAGCCTTATTAAAAAAACGCTTGCAGATTTTTGAAACACATAGCCTGTTTTTAAGGAGAATAGAATGAAGGGGATATTACGTGTTACGATCTGTTTTCTATCAATTCTGCTTTTGATTTCAGCGTCTGGAGTAACGCCTGCCCAGGAACGGGGTGCCGCGAAAACAAGGATCTCTGTTCCGATCATGAAAACATCGCAGATCAAACCGGGAATGAAAGGGTACGGACTCACCGTATTCAGAGGGATCAAGCCTGAACGGTTTGAAGTGGAAGTAATCGATGTTTTGAAAAAAGCCTTTCCCAAGCACGATCTTATCCTGATAAAATGTGCTCATCCTGTAATAGAAAAAGCACATATTATTGCAGGCATGAGCGGAAGCCCTATTTACATTAACAACAAGCTGATCGGCGCACTTGCATACGGGTGGGGCTTTACAAAAGAACCGATTGCGGGTGTGACGCCTATTGAGTGGATGCTTGAGGAGATGGATGAGCCCAAACCTCAGGAACAGGGTGCAGCGGATAACGCGGGCTTTCCGCTTCTTTCGAAGAATGATGCTGCTCAGACTTCCAAAAGTCTGGAAAAGGGGATCAGGCCTTTAAGCCTTCCCCTGTACCTTTCAGGCTCGGCAGGACTGCCGGACCGGTTCATGAACGAATTGAATAAAAAATTCAGTACAATGGGGCTTACACTTATGCAGGGAGCGGGAGGTTCCGCATATTCTCAGAAGATAGGCATCAAAGAACTTGTTCCGGGTGCTCCGCTCGGGGTGTCCCTTATGAAAGGGGATATTGACCTTACAGGCATCGGCACGCTCACTCACCGTGAAGGAAACCGGATTATTGCATTCGGGCATCCGATGATGCTTTCAGGCCAGGAAGTCGCCATGCCGATCACAACTGCCTTTATACACGGTGTTCTTCCGAGCCAGTGGACATCATTCAAGTTCGGTTCGCCGTCAAAAGCGGTCGGCACACTCACCCAGGACCGGATGCCTGCAATTGCCGGCACGCTTCGGCGCACATGCAGAATGATACCGATGCATGCAGAGGTTTATAATCCCACGAACAAAAGGACGCAGTCGGTTGACGTTGAAATGGTATACAGTCGCTTCTGGACGCCTGCCCTGGCGAGTTTAGTAAAATCGTATCTTATTGAATTGGAGGGGATAACCGATTCCAACTATGTGATTGATTATGTCCTTACTGTTGAGTTTGAAAACTATGAGCCATTGAAGCTTCAGGGAATGATGAGGGCTTGGTGGCTTTTTACAGGATGGAAACCGTATATGGTGCTTTCCAGTCTCGTTGACAATCCTTTCGAGCCTCTCAGGCCGAAGAGGATCGACCTGAAAATGAAAACGGTCCATAAAAAGATAGACGCGCGTATCCAGCGGGCATGGTTTGATCAGCTTGAGGTCCAGCCCGGGAGTGAAGTGAAACTTCACGTGCAGATCCATCCCTTTAAAGATACGCAGCAGGAGATAACATTTCCCATTAAGATCCCGCCGCATCTTGATGAGGGAAAGTATGATATCGTGGTAGCGGGCGGCGATGACTGGGCCGTGCAGATGCCCACTCCTCCTGCGGAATCAGTTAATGATATATTCACGCAGCTCAAGATGCAGTACCTTCCCACAACACTGGTTGCGATCCTGGAACTGCCCACAGTCGGGGTGGGTTTCAGGGGACAGCTTTTCAGGCAGCTTCCGAGTTCCGTATTCGGTACGCTCGTGTCAAGCTCATCCGCAGGGGTGTCCACGTTCCAGGACGGCATACATTTCACGCATGAGACGCCCTGGTACCTTACCGGAGGGTCGCAGCGCCTTAAAATTGTCGTTAAACAGCTGGCGGAGGAGTAAGTCATGAAAAACAGAACATATATTCTGATAACAGCGGTTATCGTCCTTTTTGCGACAGGCATGCTCACAGCGTCAACAACAGATATATGGATGGTCGCTTCTGCTGATGATTTCGCGCGGGGCAAAATGGAAAACGTGACGATCCTTTCCACAGGACAGCTTGCTCCCGGTATGGGGACTTCAAGGATCGAAGTGGAGGAGATCAGTATCTGGTCCGCGGTTGTCTCCCCTCAAGGGGCGTCGTATATAGGTACAGGCAATAAGGGAGTGGTATACCGGGTAAAGGATAACAGCGTGGAAAAGGCATTTGAAACCGGTGAAGCTGTTGTCACAAGTCTTGTATGGGGCGGGGACACCCTTTATGCGGGTACTATTCCCGGGGGACGTATCTATGCATGGAAACAGGGGGCTGAGCCGAAGCTCGTTGCTGATCTGGATGTTGACTATATCTGGGATATGATATATCATACGGGGCTTAAGAAAGTTATTATAGGCACAGGACCCGAAGGAAAGATCCTGAGCATGACTTCTGCAGGAGAAACAGCGGTCTTTTTTGATTCAAATGAAAGCCATATTCTTTCTCTGGCAGAAGGGGCGGATCAGAGTATTTTTGCAGGCACATCCATGCGCGGAGTCCTGTTCGAGTTCAGCAGTCAGGGAAATGTACTGAACACATGGGACCTTAATGACAACGAAGTGCGTGCCCTGAGCTTCCACAACGGCTCACTCTATATCGCTGCCAATACAATTAAATCGTATGAGCGTGATCTTTATTTCATGGAAGAGGGTGCCATGCAGGATAGGTCTCAGCTTGCGCATCTGCTTGCAGCACGGATATCACAGCTTGGTGCGGGTGATGAAGCGGTTGAAAAATCCTTTCAGGAACTTTTTGATATTAATCTATACCGCCTGACTTCAGCAAAGGATATGCACAGGATCCTCGGGATCCCAAGCAGGTACGCGTGTGATTTAGGCGTGGACAAAGATAACGTGATCTACATTGCAACAGGTGATGAGGGCGAACTCTGGGCCGCAACAGAGCCCAACCTCGGCTGGGTCATGATGGATCTCAAGGAATCCCAGATCCTTTCTGTCGGAATACACGGGCAGGCTTTGACACATGTGGCAACGGCAAATGCTGCTGCAATTTACAAAGCCCAGGCAAAGGCCGCGGAATCCGCACAGTTCACTTCCGAGGTCAAGGATACGGGATTCAGGTCACAGTGGGGACAGATAGAGTGGAAGAGCACAGGAGCGATAGAGATCGTAACACGCACAGGAAATCATTCCATTCCGGATGCAACCTGGTCGGACTGGTCCGAGCCTTTGACTGAATCGGGTTCGCGCATCACAAGTCCGAGTGCGCGGTTTATCCAGTTCAGGGTCCAGTGGAAGCAGGCTTCCAAAGCAAAAGTGGACTGGATACGCCTTGCCTATATCAATGAAAACCAGAGGCCCCGCATGGAAAAGCTCGTGACCGCGCAGCTCAGGGACGGCATGCCCTCTACAAAAGGGCTTCCCCAGATCAAAGAGGAATACTATGCTCAGCGGCTCAAGGAAGTACAGGGCAAGGTGCGCATACAGTGGCAGGCAATAGACCCGGACGGAGATACCCTTGTGTACTGGCTCTACTACAGGAGGGAAGGGGACAAAGAATGGGTTATCATCAATCCCAAAGAACCGGTTCGGGAAAGCCTGAACTATTATGATCTGTCGAGCATTATACACATGAAAACCTCCAAGGAAAAGCGGGGACTGTCCGATATTGCCCACGACTGGTCCATATCCAACCTGGCAGACGGCTGGTATATGATAAAGGTTGTTGCGAGCGATGAGCTTGACAATGCTGTGAACCAGAAAAAGGTATGGAAGGAAACAGGTCCGATCCTGATCGACAACCGGAAGCCTGAAATAGCCGACCTCACTCCTGCGGGTGAACTGAAATGGACGGGTCGTGCAAAGGACAGCACAAGCCATATCGCGCGTATTGAGTATAACCTTGACGGTGAGAAGTGGGAGATACTCCGTGCCAAGGACGGTATCTACGACAACAACGAGGAGGAGTTCCGTATAGAGCTTAAGAACGTAATGCCGGGCGAGCATGTTCTCACGGTCCGCGCTCTTGATGAGGGGGGCAATATAGGCATGCGTCAGGTGGGATTTACACAGAAATAAGAAGTCGAAAGTCGAAAGTCTAAAGTCGAAGGTAGGAAGAAGGGATTCAATAACCAATATCCAATAATCAATTACCAAGGAAAGAAGAGAAGAGAATATCGAACACCGATTAACGATCCCCCGAACGAGTCGGAGGACAGGTTTAAGATTTAAGAAGTTGTTTTGTACTTTGGAGGAACCATAGTATGTCTATTCGACAAGAAGTGACTTATTGTATGATATGTATTATTATTGCAACAGTTATATATTCTGATTCGAATAATAAAGAAAATATTTTCAAAATTAGGTCAAATGCTGAAAGAGTATTCTTAATTAAAAAAACAGAAGAATTAAATTTTATAATTGCAAATCGTATCTCAACAGCAATCAAACCACCTCTCCAATACTTGGAAAGCATTAGAGGAATACAGTTTCATTATTACAATAAAGTTAGTGATAATAATAAATTGCAAAATTCTCTAATTAGTCCAGTGGTATACGGCTTTATGCATTGGGATATTGTTAAAAGTTCAGAAAGAGAATGCTTCTTAGTGGCTTCTGATGCTGAAGGGATGAGTCCTTTTGAGCGACCTAATAATTTTATCAATCGTCTATGGATTATACCTGTCCCATTACAAGAAAAATTAGACATTCAAGGTAGTAAAAACAATTCTCAAATAAAAGAAGAGTACCTGAAAATAAGAGGCATGGGTATTATGACAAGGCTTGAAATTGATAGGGTAATAATAAGTTATATAGATGATATTAGTATTGTTATTGGGGAAGATGGAAAAGGCGTGTGTGTTGGATGTTCAGAAAATATAGGTATTTGGGCTAAAGAAATTTCTTTTAAGCCTTTACGCTGGGGGGAGGATAAAGGTATTTTAAAAGGGTCTTTTTCAAAAGTAACTGCTTTATTCGGAAAAGAAGGTTTAATAATTGGGGCGATAGATGAAGGGGGCATAGTTAAAATATATTCGGTAGAACCAAAGAAAAGAGTAAATCAAGCTCACAATCAGATTGTCTTAGCATCAGCAGATTTAGAAGAAAATAGAATGATAAAAGATATAGTATTGATTTCTTCAGATAAACAACCTATTTTTATCGCTCTTATCGGAACAGACTCAAATGATGAGCTTTGGTTATATAGGAATGTACCTACTGCGAAAAACAAGTGGCAGCTTAAGGGAAAATATAATTTAAGTGGAAAAGTCAGTTTGTTAAACGATGAACTATGGCCTTATGAAAAAGTGACTGGCGAAAAATATAAATGGCAGGAAAGGAAAAGAAATAAGTCAAGTTTATCTATTCAGTATTCTAACAAAAAACTAATATATGCATACATAACCAAATCAGCTGGATTCTCAGAGATTCGTTATGGCAGGATTCTTCTTAACACTAAATTGTAATTTGAGCCTGTTCAGTTATTGCTCACCCAGACCGGCACTGGCTCGGTCCTTGAGATCGATCCGGGCACAGGCATATGGGAAAATGCCGGAGCTCCGGGAGACACGCTCATCCACACCTACGCTGAAGCAGGAATATATACAGCCTGCTCCAGAATAGACGGAGGAGAAATAAGCTCGATCGAAGTAACAGTAGTAGATGTAAACCTCCACGGGCCTGTTGCCTGCCAGGTGGGATTTATGAGAGATTTGGATGTATTCGTAACTCCCGTATCAGCAAAAGAATCTGTGAGCTATTCGGAAAACGATCCGAGGATCCTGCATGTGGAGTTCAATGAATACACGGACGAAGGCACAGCCTTGAAGCTTGTCCCCTATACAAGAGGAACTCCCGTACTTATTGCCCGTCTTGGAAGTACCGGTCCCATTGTCTCCACGCAGGAAATTGATGAGTTTACAATATATTGTCCGGCAAAAGACAAAATAGAGATTGATCCTGAAACAAGAATCGGTACTACTTTACTTATGATAAAACCCTATATTCCAGATCTTGATTTTCGTTTATATATGTTTGCCTCACAAAGTACTTTTGCAGGAGGGACAAAAGAACTCTTGAAAAATACTTCTTCCGATTTTAAACAGATATTCAATCCGGAGCAAGGGGAAACGTGGGGAGGTCTCGATTTTGATGTAGAAGTCCCTGAAGGAGAGAACATTTATTGCTTCTCGGTTATAATTAAACAAAAGGAGAAGCAGGTAGGGGATGAAGGTATGGTTAACGGAAATGCTAAAGATAAGGAAGCTGAAATAGACCTGGATGTTGACAGCGATAACACCAAGGGTTACGAAGAGCCTGAACGTGACGCATATGAAGATAGTATTGAAGATAATATATCTTTACCGGGTAAACTTATCTGTAAGAATGATTGTAATGTGGACGGGGCAACAGATGATACTGGTGCAGTAGATGAAAAGCCGGGAACTTATATACCGAATTATGCAGACGGATATGATAAATATGATTACGAAGATAATGCCGGTGGGAAATTTACGGCAATTGTATTAGAGATTAAAGAACCGATAGAAATAGCAAAAGCAAAAGTAATTATTGGATATAATGGCTCTGATCCTGATAACGTTAGCCGATCTGGATCAGGTACAGTGGCAGATCCACATGATTATGCCCCAACGGATTCCGGGCATCTTAGGCTATGGAAAAAAGATGGACCATCAAAACGGCTGAAAGCATCAGTTCCTGCAGGAGATTTTATTAAACCTTGGCATATGTATAATGCATCAGATCTTGGATTTAATGGGGGGAGGACAAAAACCTTTTATATGGAAGGAATAAAGATATCGAACTCAATTCAAGAACATCCTGGTTTTGCTGCTTGGGTAATAAGTCCTCAAGGATTTTTCATAGATATTGCATATGTAACAGTTGTTGATGTGGACATACAACCGGATACCGGAGAGAGAGGGATCAGCGGAGATATTGTGGAAAGTATAGGAGGGCCTGAGGGTGAAAAACATTATGTATCACCTAAAAAGCAAAACGATTCAATTGAATTTAAATCAGAAGTATCTCCAACAGGGCTTGATTTTGAAAGCTATTTTGAATGGGATGGGCAGGATATTATTTATATAACAGAACCCACTAAAATAGCAATATTCAGGGATAACACAAAAAAGAGTGAAGTCACAGTGAAGCTTAAGCATACCACTTCATTTAAACCTGTATGCGGTAAAATGAATGTTTGGATTGTCTGGGCGGCTATGAATCGTATCCGAGTGAAGAATGCAACTGTTGGGCACGGGCTTGTGAAGCCTCGTGTAGGAGCGATTCAAGCGGGTAGTTGGGTAGAATCAGAATGGCGATTTGTAGCAACCATTCAGATAGAAGATATTTTGGACAAGGCGACCGATATTCCAAACCTTACAGGACCCGATACTCGACCGGTCCCTGGTGCTTCCACACGACATGTTACCTCAGGTGATTTACTGGCAGGTGGGGCTAATAAGAGATGGGATATCTCTAGGCAATATAGAGTTCGCATGAAATCTCCAACAGTATCTACAAACGATTATGATGATCCTGGCGGGATTATATATGATGGCCTACCCAATGCCAACAACATTGTCATGAACTATCCAAACGAGGATGCCGAAGGGAATGATGACAGGGCACCGGGTGATGAAGATAATAATCCTTACAGTAATGCAGAGTTACAACCTGGTACATCGAATAAAACACCCAAGGGGAAACTCGCATCTCATGATCCCCCAACACTTCCTTTGTTTCGAGATGCTGCAGGTACAGTCGGCGATACAGTTGAGGCACACATGCATTGTAGAGAGTTTGTGCGGCTTCAGATTGGGGATAGTGGTGCTGGCGGATACAAGAACTGGTACCGAATATCATCCTTTGCGGACGGTGAATGGCGTCATGTTGGAAAACTCAAAAAGCAATCGGCAACATGGATTGATAACGGTAGCACTACTGAAGAAAATAATAATAATTGGCAAAAAGGAGAAAACAATGAAGAGGAAATCAAGATGCAATATTGTGATTATGGTATTTGTAATTTTTTGGTTAAGTGTATTTGTGGAGGGCAATTTCGGAGCAAGTACCATGGACAAGGAAGTGAGATCACTTCTGAATGAATTGCGCACTGAAAAGGTTAAGGAGGCTGTTCGGGATAGTGCAAAAGCACTAAAAGAGGGTAATGAGAAGGCACAGCATGAGGCGATACTGTTTTTTTATGATATCAAAGCCAAAAGCGTTTTAATTTCAGTTCTTCGGTACGATGACTGGGCTCTAAAAGAATATGTGATAGACAACTGTTTCGATATTTTTGAAATAGAAGATGTACCAACTTTGTATGAAATCGCTATCTCTTGTGTGCCAGTAGTAAGGACGACTGGAGGTGAAAAACACGCAGTGCGAAAAAATATTATAAAAAAATTGAGTCGAGGGACGAGTACAATCATTGGAGTAGAACATTCCCCGCTTTCATCATTTTCTAGAGAAGGTATCCGTACTTGGTGTATTAATATTCTGCAAACTGCGAAGAGGAAAGATGATTACATCTCTGATCTTGACGCTGTTCTAAAGTATTTCGAACAGTAAAAAAATGAAATCCGGTCAAATCAGGTGACACAATCGTGAATTATGACGTATTCGCATATGACTGCACTCCCAACTACAGCACAGCAGCGGAAACAAGCCAAACCGCGCGCGACCTTGAAACAAAAACAATCGCATACGTGGAAGACAGCTACCAGAAAAGCGAATTCCCTGAATACACGCACTGCAGGAGCACATCCCTTGTAACAGGCAATGACGGCACAAACCAGAGAACTGCCCTGATCCGGTATCCGAACCTCATAGGCCCGGGAAACGATCAGATCCCTGATGACGCCGAAATAGTAAAAGCCCACCTCACTCTCACATCGACGCATCCGAAAAACATAACCGTACCAGTATTCAAAGTAACCGAATACTGGTGCGAAAGCGGCAAAAGCGGCAGATACCACGCCCCCTCCTGGAACGAGCGCCAGAAAGGAATATCATGGACATCCCCCGGCTGCGGAGAAGGCTCGCGCGAAACCACGCCTCTGGATGCAAATACAATCACAAGCGGATATTCACCCTATTCATGGGACGTGACCTCTGCAGTACAGGCATGGGCAAACGACCGCATGCAGAACAAAGGCCTCTGCTTTGACGCGCGTGAACAAACCGACATTCAGGTATTCTACTCATCGGATGAAGAGCAATTTCCCCAATACCGTCCCTCTCTTGAAGTGGAATACGTAAAAAACCCGGACACCACAGCCCCGCAAATCTCCATAACCACTCAAAACACAAGCGATGTATCCCCGGCATTCATAGAAGGCACATGCGACGCTGACGCGGAAACGATCACGGTCAGCATAAACGGCGGAGACCCTGCAGACGTAATCCGCCTTAACCCCACACAATGGTACACGAATATTGAAATATCAGAAACGTCCGCAGCCCATATAGCGGTAACAGCAAAAGACGCAGCGGAAAACTCCTCCACAGCAGAGCAGGACATACCATGGAGGGCAACGGACATTCCTCTCTGGTGTGACATCACGATCAGAAAAGGCGATTCACTGCTTCTCACCCAGACCGGCACAGGCTCGGTCCTTGAGATCGATCCGGGCACAGGCGTATGGGAAAATGTAGGAGCTCCGGGAGACACGCTCATCCACACCTACACCGAAGCAGGCGTATATACGGTCTGCTCCCGGATTGACGGAGGAGAAATAAGCTCGATCGAAGTAACAGTAGTGGATGTAAATTTGCATAATTCGATAGCCTGCCAGGTGGGATTCTTAAGGGACCTGGATGTATTCGTAACGCCTGTATCAGAAAAAGAATCTGTGAGCTTTTCGGAAAACGATCCGAGGATACTGCACGTGGAGTTCAATGAATACACGGACGAAGGCGCAGCTTTGAAACTCGTGCCCTATACAAGAGGGACTCCTGTACTCGTAGCCCGCCTTGGAAGTACTGGCCCAATTGTTTCAACCCAGGAAATCGATGAGTTTACGCTTGAAGTGCCTGCGTACGAAGGCGTGGTCATTGATGATGATATTGACGTGGGAACATCAAAGCTAACCATGCGTCCGTATATACCTGATCTTATTCTTGAGTTT
>Ga0272442_10000445_pt1 | contig 67025 bp, 54 predicted proteins | sample SSMForm2O_FD_200262 | JGI IMG/M metagenome (GOLD analysis project Ga0272442, IMG submission 200262) | Marine sediment archaeal communities from Little Sippewissett salt marsh, Falmouth, MA, United States - SSM-Form-2O | ecosystem: Environmental > Aquatic > Marine > Wetlands > Sediment ...
ACCGTGATCAGGGGCAGGAAAATGCCGAGGTTCTGGTAGAGGACAGGCGAATAACGTTCGATCACCATCTCCACGAACTGCACGAACGCGGCGATCATTATGATGAACATGATGAAACGCAGGAACTCGAGATGCAACGGAACCAATACCCAGTGATATACGCACCAGTTCACCATGCACGTGCCCGTCAGAACGAAAACCACGGCCCAGCCCAGTCCCAGCGCCGTCTTGACCTGGCGCGACACCGAGAGGAACGGGCACATGCCCAGGAACTGCGTGAGCAGTATGTTCCCGGTGAACACCGCGCTGAACGCGACGATCAACGCCTGGCCGATTTCATGTCCTATGTTCATCTGTCAACTCACGCGGCCGGGCCGGAGGCCCAGCCCTACCCGCTCTCCGCTCTTGAGATGCCTCGGCTGCGCTCGGCATGACATCTGCCAGGGGACCTGAGGTCCACCCACTGTCATCTCGAGCGAAGTCGAGAGATCTCAAGCTCAAGCCACATGCCCCAGGAACCTGACCCGGCTAACCTACGCTACTCACACACTCTCCTCTTTCTGGATCGACCGGAAGATCCACACGACGGCCGCGAGCATGAAGAAAGCACCCGGCGGCATCACCATGATTGTCCACTTGTCCCAGTGCGGTCCCGAGAAATACGGCATCGCACGTCCCATGATCGTACCCAGCCCCAACAGCTCGCGCGGTATGGCGATGAGCAGCAGCACATAGCTGTAACCAAAACCGTTGAAGAACCCGTCGACCAACGCCGTGCCCGGCGGTTGGGAGTTGGCACAGGCTTCGGCTCGCCCCATGACAATGCAGTTGGTGATGATGAGCCCGACGTAAGGCCCCAGGTTCCGGCTCATCTCGGGCCAGTAGGCCTTGAGCGCGATGTCGACGACGATCACGTAGAACGCAATGATCAGCGTTTCCACCATCATCCGGATATTCCTCGGGGTGAACTTGCGCAGGATCGAGATGCTGAGGCTGCTCATGGAAAGCGTCACAACAAGCGCCGCGCACATCACGAGCGTGTTGCTGACCATGTTCGTCACCGCAAGCGTGCTGCAGATTCCAAGCACCTGCCGGAAGACCGGGTTGTCGGACCACAGCCCATCCATTGCAATGGTCTTCAAATCACGTTGTTGTGGTGTTGCGCTCATCGCCATCGCCACTGGTGGTGCCGAACCATCTCAGATCTCCATTCCTTCAACGCGTCGTTAAGAATTCTTTCCAGCCTCGTGCAAGTCTGCGTTGCGCCGCTGATCGCGTCCACGCCGGGCTCGTCGGCGTCCGAGCCGGCCGGTTTCAGGCGCAGGAGCGCCGGCCCTTCAGCGAGGGTGAGCTCACGGAACTGGTCACGGAACGGGGGCTTCACGATCTCGGCGCCGAGCCCCGGCGTTTCGCTCTGCTCGTAGAAGGCTATACCTGTGACGGTCTTGCCGTCGGGCTTGATGCCGACAACGCCCTTGATAACGTTCCAGAAGCCCTGGCCTTCAAACGGGATCGCGTAGACGGCGGGGACGGCGCTCGACGAAGATGCGGCGGAGGCCCGCCGCTCTCCAGGATAGGTGTAGGCGCCGGCTGAAGCGGGGGTGGGCGGCTGTATGTTCTCCACGAACGCGGCGTGGACCTCGGCCGGGTTCATGGATTCCGCCTCCACCCCCACGGCGAGAAGAACGGCACGTTCGAACCTGATCTGATTGTTGGCTTCAACACGGTCGGCCGCGGAGCGCGCCAGTCCCACCAGGATCGCGGTGAAGAACAGCATCACAACGAACATGTAGACCACCGGGTATACCGGCTTCTTCTGGAACTCAACCAACGACATACGAGTACTTTCTTCCTCCCACGTACTGAACGGCCTTGGAAGGCCGTTCTACACCTCCACCGTAGCGCGGTTTTCCCTTGGCGCGCCGTAGCTTCTCAGCGAAGGCGGCAAGGCCGCGCAGTCTCACCGAGCACTGAACGGCCTTGGAAGGCCGTTCTACAACTCCCCGTACCGCGGTCTTCTAAGGCCGCGCAGTTTCACCGAGTACTGAACGGCCTTGGAAGGCCGTTCTACTGTTTCTTCCTCCGTGCTTTCACAGCATGATCGATTATCGGCGCGAACATGTTGCCCAGCAGTATGGAGAACATGAGCCCGCCGTTGAATATCGAGAAATTGCGTATCACCAGCGTACAGACCCCTATCAGCATCCCGTAGACGATTCGGCCCTCTTTCGTGGAGGCCGACGACACCGGATCGGTGACCATGAAGAAGGCCCCGAACAGGAATCCGCCGCCCAATACGGCCGGCAGGGCGTTCGGAACAGGTTCCACGCCGAACCAGTGCAGAACTTGGGTCAGCGTCGCGTAGGTGACCACCACGGCCACCACGGGCGCAAGCTTGAGGGTCTTGGTGTGGACCAGGTAAGCGCCGCCCAACAGGATCAGCAGGGCACTGGTCACACCCATCGTCCCCGCCATCCTCCCGAGGAACAGGCCGTGGAACAGGTCGGACAGCCCCGGCTCGAACTTGCCGGCCTTCATCAGCGCCATGGGGGTGGCGGACGTGATCGCGTCCGGCGAAATGGCCGTGGTCCATTGCGTAAGCGCGCCGAGCGGGCCCTGCGCGACCGGCGCCCACTCGCTCGTCATGGCGGTCGGGAAACAGATATAGACGAAACAACGGCCGGCAACCGCCGGGTTGAACACGTTGCGACCGAACCCGCCGAAGGCCTCCTTGACGAACACGATGGCGAACAGAATACCGATTACCAGTACGTGCCAGGGGATCGTCGGCGGCATCACCAGCGCGTAAAGGACGGCTGTCACAAACGCCGCCTGGCTCACCGGCTCCTTGCGCTGCCTGCAGAACGCGTACTCGGCCGCGAACGCAACGCCGCAGGAAACGAGAACCACCGCCAGCGATCGCCAGCCGAAGTAGTAGATCGACCCCAGGATACATGGCACCGTAGCAATCAGTACGCGCCGCATCGGCGTCTGCTTGCGGACCAGGGAGGTCTTCTTCGGTGTTTCAGCCATCGGAATTGACCTTAGCGCGATGCGGGGAAGAGACGCAATAAGGAAAGACTCCGGGTTGTGAAGACCTCCGCCGTAGCGCGGTCTTCTAAGGCCGCGCAGTCTCACCGAGCACTGAACGGCGTTGGAACGCCGTTCTACAACTCCCCCGTAGCGCGGTCTTCCCTTGGCGCGCCGTAGCTTCTCAGCGAAGGCGGCAAGGCCGCGCATCTCTTCAGTAGTAGACGCTAAGCTGTAGCGTCAGGCTCGCCGGCGTGCCGCCGTATTCGCTCCGCAGCTCGCCGCCCACGGGTTCATCGCCCCACGGCACCAGCCCGCTCAGTACTACCGAGGTGCTCGCCGCCGCGTCCCAAACCAGCGACGGGGCCGCCAGCCCGGACCCGTCTTCCGGGCTCTGCATCACCAGCATGCTGCCGGTCACCGTCTCCACGAACGGGTAGGTAATCTGCACCGCAAGCGCGTGGCGCCCGAGAATCTGCGTGTCGCCGCGCATGTAGCGCGTCAGGAACACATCGTTCGTGAACTGAGTCGCGGCGCTCTCGATGTCGTCCATGCCGAATCCGGAGTAATGATACTCCCCCAGCACCGTCAGTCCGTCTCCGACATCGAATGTGTAGGACGCACCCACCACCGCCTTGCCGACAATATTGCTCTCGCCGAACAGCCCGCCGTCCGGTTGGTCCTCCGGCGTTTCGAACAGGGCCGCCTCCGCATGCACTTCCGAATCGCCGACGGCCGCCGACAAACTGCCGCCGTACATATCGTCCTCGCCCCGTCTCCCGGCAACCAGCTCGGCGTCGACATCACCCCAGTACCCCCGAACCCGGCCAAGGACGGCGGACTCGTCGGACTCCTCCCCGAACGCGCCCATCACTTCCGCCGAAGCCGTATCGCTGACACGGTACTCCAGCCGGCCCGCGTCCACGCCGCGCCGCCACTCACGGTCCACCTCCGTAGGAGAGAACGGCGCGAAAATGTCTATGGCGCCGAACAGGGCCCCCCGCCCCAACCCGATGGCCTGCCGGCCGACGGCAACTTCCCCCCACGCCGGATGCACGGCCACGAACGCACGGTCGATCTCGTGCCGCCAGCTCCACTCCGCGTCGTCCCCGTCAATCTCCCAGTCCCATTGGCTCGCGCGATAGGGCGCTTCGGCCTGAGACGGCAGGATCCCCGCGCCCGCCAGCTCGCCGGCGTCATCCGTGACGAACCGGCCGTAATGCTCGTAGGCCAGTTCCGCGTTGAGCAGTTCGCCATACTCGCCGGTGAGGTTGAAACGCACGCGCGCCAGGCCGACGGCGCTGGACCTGTCGGGGTAGAGCAGCTCGTCCTCCGGCGCGCGCGAGCCGAGGGCAGTGAACTTCAGCGCGTAGTCCAGGTCGGCGGATGAAACGCTCCGGACCGCCAGCAGGAGCCCGAGAATCAGTAGGACATGCGGCGGAGGCCCGCCGCGCTCCAAAGCTCTCGCTGATACATGCGGTGGAGGCCCGCCGCGCTCCAAAGCTCTCGCTGATACATGCGGTGGAGGCCCGCCGCGCTCCAGGGCAGGTACTCCCGGCAAAGGCTTTGGAGAGCGGCGGGCCTCCGCCGCATCCGGACGTAAGAACCGACTGCCCGCGCTACTGTTCATCTTCCCTACCTCCGCTCGTCCCCCGACACCTTACCATCCGTCAACGTTACCACCCTCGTTGCATGCACGATCACGCGCGGGTCGTGGGTGGAGAACAGGAACGTCATGGCGTGCTGGTCCCGGAGGCGGCGCATCATGTTCATCAGTATCTCCGCGTTCTCCCCGTCCAGGTTCGCGGTGGGTTCGTCCGCGAGCACCAGCTTGGGCCGGGATGCAACCGCCCGCGCGACGGCAACGCGCTGCTGCTGGCCGCCCGACATCTCGAGCGGTCTCCTGTCGGCCAGGTCCGACAGCCCGAGCTCGTCGAGCACCGCGCGCGCGCGCGTCGTCCGTTCCGAGCCAACCCCCTGCAGCTCCAGCACGAACTCGACGTTCTCCAGCGCCGTGAGCACGGGAACGAGGTTGTAGGCCTGGAACACGAAACCGAGCGCTCTCAGTCTCAGGTCCGCGCGCCGGCGCCTGTTCAACTCGCCCATGTTCCTGCCCAAGACGGTCAGCTCGCCGTCCGTATGCGAGTCCAGCGCACCGATCAGGTTCAGCAGCGTCGTCTTCCCGCTGCCCGATGGCCCGACGATCGACAGGAAATCGCCCGCCTTCACGTCAAGCGTCACGCCGCGCAATGCATGCGCCTTCACATTCCCCGTCTCATAGACCTTGGTCAGCTCCTTCGTCGACACAAGCGTCTCGTGACCTGACTGTGTTTCCATGTTCTGCTGCCTTTCGGCTTACGATTGCGGACAACGATTACGGCCCACGATTCCGGAGTCCCACGCCGTCAACCGTAGTCGTCGCCCGTAATCCTCAACCGGTCTCATCCGTTGCTTTCCTTTACTACACGACTCTCAACGCGTCGGCGGGGTTGGTTCTTGTCGCGAACCATGCCGGGTATATGGACGCGACCAGCGTCGATACCAGCGAGATGGCCAGTGCGTACCAGACCACCCAGACTCCGAACGTGGCGTACATCACGGGATCCAACAGGACACCTCCCAGCGACGTTTCTCCACCCATCATTTTCGCTATGTTGACTCCTTCCGTGGCCAACCAGTAGGCGAACGGGCCGCCGGTCGCCAGGGCCACCGCCGCCCCGCCGACTCCTATCAGTATCGCCTCCATGAGAATCAGCGACACGATCTGCCCGCCTTTCATCCCCAGCGCCGACAGAACGGCAAACTCCTTGCGCCGCTCCAGCACCGCGGTAAGCTGGGCACCGGCTATGCCGAGCGACACAACCACCACGATAATGCCCATCAGGATCCGCGTGAACGCAGCGTCGCCATCCACGTTCGCCGCCAGCTCGGGGCTAACTTCCTTCCACGTGATCACGTCGTTCCGCCCGCCAAGCGCCGCGGTCACCTCGGCATGGATTGAAGACATGAGCTTCGGGTCCTCGAGCAGCAGGGAAATCTCGCCCGGCCCGTCGTAGCCGGTGGCCTTCGCAAGGTCGTCGAGCGTCACATGACAGATGGTCGTATCGATGCTCTCGCTCCCGGTCTCCAGGATGCCCACGATGTTGAGCATAAGGCTCGTTATCTCGCCCTTGCCCGACATCGTCACATAAAGATCGTCGTCGAGCTCAACGTCCAGCCGCTTCGCCAGGCCGCGTCCTATCACCGTCTTTCCGGCATCGCCCGCTCTGAGGTAGCGGCCCTCGAGCTTGCTCTTGTTGACAATACGGTTCGATGCGTATTCGGCCTCGGGGTCTACGCCGGTGATCTCCACACCGCTTGTACGATTGCCGAACGCGAGCAGCCCATTCGCCCGCGCACGGCCGGCCGCGACCTTGATTCCCCGCAGCTTCGCAACGGACGCTGCTACATGTCCCGATTCGGCCAGCCTGAGCGTGTTCTCTCTTGTCTCGGTCCAGCCCTTCGGCACGATACGCAGGTGACCGGCGCCGCTCTCCGATGCCGCGCGCATCTGCATTTCGCCGGCGCCGCCTACCCAGCAGGTGCCCACCACTGCGATCGCGCAGCCAACGCCTGCGCCCACCGCGGACAGCACCGTCCTTCTCAGGTTCCTGAACAGGCTCCTGAACGCGTACTTCCCTGCCACCGTCCCGATCATGACCGGTTTCTCATCCCCCCCAAAACCAACAACCCAGAACCCAACACCTTCTCCTACGACCGCATTGCCTCCACCGGTTCGAGGCGGGACGCGACCGCGGCCGGCCAGACCGACGCCACCACCGACGTGGCCGTCACCGCCGCGACGCCGAAGATCACGTGCCGCCATTCGAACTTCGGGTAGATGATGTAAGAGAAGTTCAGCCCCTTGAAACCGAAGTCCGTCCCCTCCCCGCTCATCCCCGCGAGCGCCGCGTAGTCGATCCCCGTGTGTCCGGTGATTTTCACCAGCGCCGCGCCAATCAGAGATCCGATCGCGACACCGACCAGGCCCAGGATAACGGACTCGATAAGCACCATGCGCACTATCCTTCCGGGCCGTGTCCCGACGGCAAGCAGCATGCCGAACTCGCGCGTGCGCTCGAACGTCGACATCACCGCCGTGTTCGCTATCCCGGCCGCTGCCGCCACGAAAAGGATCGCGATGAAGATGAGGTCGAAAACGCCCTTCATGTCGATAATCTCAACCAGTTCCGGCGCCGCTTCGCGCCACGGCAGCACCTCCGCCGATTCCAGGCCCGGCAGCTGCCCGATCTGCGCGGCCAGCTCCTCGGCCCGCTCGAGATCGGTCCCCTGGATCACTATCTCGTGCGCCTGATCGGGCATTGCGAGAAACTCACCGGCATCGGCAAGGGACATCACGACGCCCATCCGGTTCACGATATCGGCCGAGCTCCTGATCACCGCCTTCACCTCGAACAGGTCGCTGGCGGGGAACTCGTCGGCATCCTGGCCTATCAGGGCGATCTGCATCCCGGGCCCGATCCCCAGTTTCGCCGCCAGCGCCCTGCCGAGCACCACCGCCCCGTTGCCCGGCTGCTTGTCCGCCGGCAGTCCCTCCAGGATCCCGCCGTCCCGCGTCTCCAGCCCCACGTCGATGCCCACAACCATGCCGGGCTCCGCGTCCGCCGGCTTGTCGCTTTTCTCCCCGGAAGCCGTCAGCACGGCCGAGTAGATGCGGGGGGAAATGCTCTCAATGCCTGCGAGCCCCTCGATTCCCTTGCGGACAGCGGACAGGTTGTCAATATAGAGGTCCATGGCGCGTTCCTCGCGCCATTTCTCGTGGTGAAGCTGGACGTGGCCGACAAGCGGACCGGTGATGGTGTTGAGCATGTCGTCATACATGCCCGCCATCATGCAGTTGACGAATACCACCGTCAGCTGCCCCAGCGCAATCGCGGCCATAACCAGGCCGGTCCGTTTCCGGCTCCGCCCAAGGTTCCGCCACGCGATCTTGAGTGTGCTCAGCTGCATCAGCGACAGATACGAAGCCCTTCCGGTCGCCAAACGATTACGGCGACCCATCCCACATCCCACAGGCTGTCCGTGATTCTCTCTCGTTTCTACCTGGCTCGTTCAAGTCTCGAGAGGCTGAACGTGCTTTCCGGGACATCGACATCGAACTTGATGTCCTCGTAGACCATCTCCGTCTTGTGCCCCTTCTTGTCCAACGGCACGAGCGTCATCCGCGCCGGAATCCGGCGCGTTCCGAACTGCTTCACCTGGTCCCAGCGCATCGTTCGCGAAAGACGCCCCTTGCGATCATAGTACTTCGCCACAAGCGGGATCGTGCCGTCGTTCGACATCACCACCTCCATCTTCTGCCACAGTCCGACCACGTCGGGCTTGGCGCGGAACACCACCAGCCACCCGGCCGGGTCCTCCGACCTGCCGGCCAACTCGTACGTGTAATCCTTCTCGAACGACGACTCGCGCACCACGTCGTCATTGGTGAAATCGCTCCCCATCCACGACCCGAGCATCATCGAGGGAGGAATGCGGATGGTGCGCTTGATGCGCGGCATGTAGTTCCAGAGATTCTTCCCCACCTTGAGGCTGGCCGTGCCCTTCTCGCGCGCCGGGGCAGTGATAACGATGAGGGCCTTTTCCTCACCCTTCGTCCAGACGTCCATCTCCATGGTGCGGGTACGGCGCGGCTTGGTAACCGTCAGCCTGGCCTTCGATATGCTGCTGTCGGACCGGTACATGTCCTCGAAGTGCTTCACAACGGCGTCGAGATCGAGCTTGCCGTCTTTTAGGAATACGGCGGGGCCATTGGTCTGTGCCGAGGCCTGCAGAGACACAAACGCCACGAGGAGTATGGTGGACAGCGCTGCTTTCACGGTCCCATAGTAACAAATGTCGGACTCGAGTCCAGTACGAGGGGATGCGGCGGAGGCTCTCCAGGGGGGTTGGACGCCACTCCCCCCTTGACACCTGACACCTGACACGTGAGACTCCTGCCAATGTCCAGGATCGTCAAGAAGCACTCTTCGACCGCGGGCAAACCGCCCGGCACGCTCATCTTCGTGGGCGACAAGCAGACCGATCACGTTGAGATCGGCGTCATGGACTACGATGCCGACGGGGTTCGCGAGCATCCGATCGAGAAGCCCGAGGACTGCCGCGGCTTTCTCAACGATTCCACCGTGACATGGATCAACATCGTGGGCCTGGACGATACCGAGACGCTGGGGAGGGTCGGCAACGTATTCGGCCTGCATCCCCTCGTAATGGAGGACGTTGTACATACCGGTCAGCGCCCGAAGATCAAGGACCACGGCGATTACATTTTCATCCTTTTCAAGCTCCTGCGCCCGGCGGCAGCGGGAAGTGCGATATCGGTGGAACAGGTCAGTCTCATCGTCGGAAAGAACTACGTGCTCTCCTTCAAGGAGGTCAGCGGCGACATATTCGGGATGGTCCGTGACCGGATCAGGGACGGCCTGGGCCGGATCAGGGAGGCCGGCCCCGACTATCTCGCCTATGCCCTGCTGGACGCAGTGGTCGACCACTACTTCCTCGTCCTGGAGGATGTGGGCGACCAGATAGAGGCCCTGCAGGAGCGGGTCTTCTCGGAGATCGGCGCCGACGTCCTGCGCGACCTTCACCGACTGAAGAGCGCCGCGGTCTTCCTGCGCAAGAACATCTGGCCTCTCCGCGAGGTGGCGGGTGAGCTTGAACGATCCGAATCACTCCTGATCAACGACTCCACGTCGCCCTACCTCCGCAACGTATACGAACACATCGTCCAGGCAATAGACGTTCTCGAGGCCCTGCGCGACATGCTGTCCGGTGCCCTCGAGATCTACCTCTCCACTTCCGGCAACAGGATGAACGAGATCATGAAGGTCCTCACCCTGATCGCCACCATATTTATCCCCCTCACGTTCGTCGCCGGTATCTACGGCATGAACTTCGAGCATATGCCGGAACTCAAGTGGCGGTGCGGGTACTTGCTGGTGTGGCTGGTGATGATCGGCATGAGCGCCGGCATGTGGTTGTTCTTCAAACGCCGGAAGTGGCTCTGATCATGTCGGAGAAGACCCAGATCCTTGTCGTCGATGATGACGCAAGGACGTTGGCGCTGATCAGACGCGCACTGAGACGCGTCGGGTACGACGTACTGACCGCGGACTCCGCTGAGAAGGCGCTGTCCCTTGCGGCGGGGAAGCCTGTTGAAATCGCGATCGTCGATCTGAAGCTGCCCGACATGCCGGGGTTCGAGCTCATCTCGGCGCTCAGGCAGTCCTGTCCGGGCGCCAGCTTCATCATTATCACGGGATATGCGTCCGTGGACACCGCGATCGAGGCGGTGGGAACGGACGTCGCGGTCTATCTAGAGAAGCCCTTCACCGGGGATGAGATCCGGAGGGTCACCGGGGACACCCTCGCGGCCGCAGCGGAGAAACGGCGCAAAGCCCAGGATGCCCTGCTGAACGCCGCCAGGGAATGGCAGGCAACCTTCGACTCGATCAGCGATGCAACGGCGGTGCTGGCGTCGGATGGAATCATAGTGCAGTGTAACCGTGCCATGGGCACGTTGCTCGGAAGGCATCCCGCCGCCCTTGCGGGCAGAACATGCTGGGAGGTCGTCCACGCTTCGTCGGAGCCGATCCCCGACTGCCCGTTCGTGCGCGCCCAAAACACCGGCCGCAGGGAAGAGCAGGAGCTGTTCTCCAATGGCCGATGGCTGAACGTTGTGGTCGATCCGATCATAGACAGCCGCGGCAATATGGACCGAGCGGTTCACATCATGCGCGACGTAACCAAGCGCAAACACGTAGAGGAGTCTCTGCGCGCGATCTTCAACGGTGTGCTGGACGGGATCCTGGCGGCAGATCCTCAGACGCACAGCTTTGTCGCATGCAACGATGCCATGTGCCGAATGCTGGGATACACAAGGGAAGAAATCCTGGGTCTCGTAGTGGCCGACATCCATCCTCGCGAAGCCACGCCGATGGTGGAGCAGGTCTTCCGCGACCAGGTGGCGGGTCGCCGGAAACTTGCGCAGAACCTGCCCGTCCTGAGAAAGGACGGCAGCGTATTCTACGCGGATATCAACAGCGCCGCTACCATGCTGGACGGCCGCCAGGTGCTCATGGGTGTTTTCAGGGACACGACCCAGGCCAAGGAACTCACGAAGGCGGTCGCGGATGCCAGCCTGCGCGAGCGCGAACGCCTGCGTGGCGACATCCACGACGGGGTGTGCCAGCAACTCACCGGGCTCGAGCTCCTCGTCGGTAACCTGGCCGACAGCCTGGCCGAGACCAATCCCGCGGCCTCCGCCAAGGCCATGCGCATCCTGGAGCTGGTGAAAACCTCATCGGACACCGCGCGCAAGGTTGCCGCCGGCCTGGAGCCGGTCGGACCCGAGCCCGAGGCACTCTATGGCGCGCTGCATGACCTGGCCGCCGAGACGACCGATAAGTACGGACTGAAATGCCGCTTCAGTCCGGCGCGCCGCGTTCTGCTGCACAACCACAACGCGGCATCGAACCTCTACCTGATAGCACAGGAGGCGGTCCGCAATGCCTGCGGGCACGCCCGGGCCAGGCACATCGAACTCGCCCTCACCCGTGCCCGCAAGCGGGTGCGTCTTGCCGTCAACGATGACGGCGTCGGACTGCCGAAACAGAAGAAGACTCGGGAGAAGATGGGTCTGAGCATCATGCGGTATCGGGCATCGTCCATAGGAGCCACCCTCACAATCGAGGAAAACCGACCGAAAGGCACGAGTGTGATATGCGAGTGGATAGACACCTGACGCGGCCGGCCGGCAGCCGCGGGGGAGACAGACAGTGACCTCACAGAAGAAGCAAGACGAAGCGAAGGTACTGGTGGTGGATGATCACCCCATCGTACGCGAGGGGTTGGTCACGCTCATCAATTCCGCCCCCGACCTGGTCGTCTGCGGCGAGGCCGGCAACGGCGGGGAGGCACTGGAGATGGCAAAATCGCTGAGCCCCGACGCCGCGGTGATCGACATCAGCATGGTGGGCATGAGCGGTCTCGACCTGGTCAAGGAACTCCGGGCCAGGAAGAACGATACACCGGTTGTGATGCTGTCCGTCCACGACGAGAAGGTCTACGCGGAACGCGCGCTACGGGCCGGGGCACAGGGCTACGTCATGAAGAAGGAAGCGCGTGACTCCATCGTGAAAGCTATTCGAGAGGTGCTCGCGGGCAGGATCTTCGTCCAGGACCACGTTGCCACGAGACTGATATCGATGCTCGCTTCCGACTCAACACGGCAGGCAGGCGACGATCCCCTCGCCAGACTTACCAACCGCGAACTCCAGATACTGCAGTACATGGCGGCGGATCTCGCCACTCGGGATATTGCCGAAGAGCTGAACCTCAGCATAAGCACCGTGCAGTCCCACCAGGCTAACATCAAGCAGAAGCTGGAAATCCGCACCGTCAACGAGCTCGCCGCGTTCGCGCGGAGCCAGGTCTAGCGGCCTGGCGTCCGCGCTACATCCCTTCTAGCATGGGATGCCAGGTGCATTTGGCGTGGCCACGCCATAGATTCCGCCTCTCCATACGCGCTACAATTGCCTCCGTTGGTCATAGGTGGAGGCGCAGCGAGTGACGCGAAGACGTTCGAGCAACAGCGTGGCCAAGCGGCGGATCCTGGTGATGGGCGACAGTCCTGTTTCCTGCAGGGGACTGGTGGACATCATCAACGAGGACCAAGCTCTCTCCTGTAGTCGGTCTGGCCAGAGCGGGCAATCCACGCCGGCGCAAAGGGCTACGTCCGCATGAATTGCGGGACACGTCCCTTGTTCAAGGCCATCCAAAGGCTCCTCGCAGGCGGGGTCTTCCTCAGCGGGAGTGCGAGGTCCCGTCTGCTGCGACAACTCGCTCCCGAAAGCAAGATCCAAGCAAACCCAACACATAGGACAGGAGGGAGCCCGTGAGCGCTGACGGTCAGACATTGCGAGTTCTCCTGGTCGAGGACCGGGCGGACGCCGCGGAGGTCATCGTACGAACGATCATGCGGGCCGGGCACGGCGTGGACTGCGCCAGAGCCCAAACAGCCGATGAGCTCGCCGAACTGATCGCAAGAGGCCCTTGGGATGTGGCGCTCTGCGACTACAATCTCCCACTGTTCAGCGGGCGCGAGGCCCTTGAACAGATCAAGGAAGCGATGCCGGATCTACCCGTGATAGTCCTTTCCGGTACGGTTCGCGAAGAAGTAGCGGTCGACCTGATGACGCAGGGCGCCGCCGACTTCGTGCCGAAGAGCGATCTCACACGCCTGATACCGGCGATCGAACGGGAGCTGCGCGAGGCCGAGGAGCGCCGACACGGCAGGGCGGCGGAGAAGCGCTACCAGACGCTGTACGAAAGCTCGCGCGACGCGATCATGACCCTGGACCCGCCCTCCTGGCGTTTCACGGCAGGCAATCCCGCCACCCTGGCGATGTTCGACACCGGGGACGAGACCACCTTCGTCGCAACGGCCCCGTGGCAGCTCTCCCCGGAGCTGCAGCCCGACGGTCGTCGATCCGAGGACAAGGCAAAGGAGATGATAGAGACGGCCATGCGCGCAGGCAGCAACTTCTTCGAATGGCGCCACAAACGTCTGACCGGCGAGGAATTCCCCGCCACCGTGCTCCTGACCAGGGTTGCCCTGGGCGATCACGTGTTCCTCCAGGCAACGGTACGCGACACAACCGAACAGAAGCGAATTGAGCAGGAGCTGTCGCAGGCACAGAAGCTTGAGGCCATCGGCCACCTCGCGGCCGGCATCGCTCACGAGATCAATACCCCCATCCAGTATGTCGGCGACCACGCCCAGTTCCTGAAGGAAGGGCTCGAGGACCTGGAACCGCTACTCGACAAATACGCCGAACTACTGGACGCGGCGCGGTCCGGGAAGATCCCGGAAGCTCTACCCGAGGAGCTCCTCGCCCTGCAGGAGGAGGCCGACCTGGAATACTTCAGGGAACGGGCACCCAAGGCGATCGACCAGGCCCTGGCGGGGGTCGACTCCGTCGCAACGATCGTCAGGGCGATGAAGGACTTCGCGCATCCGGGGCCGGCCGAGATGACGCCGACCGACATTAACAGGGCAATCACGAGCACCGTCACGGTCTGCCGCAATGAGTGGAAGTACGTATCAGACGTCGAGACCGATCTCGACGAATCGCTCCCGCCCGTGACGTGCATCCCGGGCGAAATGAACCAGGTGATCCTCAACATGGTCGTCAACGCGGCTCACGCCATCGGCGATGCCACCTCGGCGAAGCCCGACACTAAAGGCAGGATCAGTATCAGCACGCGGCACGAGAACGGTCACGTGCTGATCAACATCTCCGACACCGGCACCGGCATTGCGAAGGAGCACCAGAAGCGCATTTTCGATCCATTCTTCACGACGAAGGCGGTGGGCAAAGGCACGGGCCAGGGACTGGCCATCGCCTACAACGTCGTGGTGAACAAGCACGGCGGGAACATACAAGTGGATTCAGAGCCCGGCAAAGGAACAACGTTCAACATCGTCCTGCCGCTGAGCAACGCTTCAGACGATGCCGGCGGCTGAGCAGATCGAAAATGGAAGCACAACAGGAAAAACGAAGAATACTTTTCGTCGATGACGAAGCCAGCGTCCTGGAGGGACTGAGGAACATGCTGCGGCGGATGCGCAAGGAATGGGACATGGAGTTCGCGGCCAGCGGCGGCGAGGCGCTGGCGGCAATGGAGCGGAGCCCGGCCGATATCGTCGTCTCCGACATGCGCATGCCGGAAATGGACGGTGTACAGCTGCTTAACGAGGTCAAGGACCGATACCCGGACACCGTCCGCTTCATCCTCTCCGGGCATTCCGACAGGGAGTCCATCCTGCGCTCAGTCGGACCGACACACCAGTTCCTTGCCAAGCCATGCAACACGGAAGAGCTGAAACGCGCCGTGGGTCGCGCGTTCTCCCTGAGAGAGCTCATCGGCAGCGATAGCGTTCGCCGGGTCGTGGTGGACATCAAGGCTCTCCCCACTATGCCCGAACTGTATGCGGAGATCACAAGGGCGCTGAACGCCGAGAACAGTTCGTCCGAAGACATTGGCGCCATAATCGCAAAAGATGTTGCCATGAGCGCGAAGATCCTCCAACTGGTCAACTCCGCCTTCTTCGGGCTCAGGCGAGACGTCGGCAGTGTCGACCAGGCCGTCACGCTACTTGGGATTGACACGGTAAAGGCCGTCGTGTTGACGGCCGGGATCTTCGAAGAATTCACGGAGTCCGAGATGGCCGACTTCGACGTCGCCCGGCTCTATGGGCATTCCGTTCACGTCGGCAACGCAGCGCTCAAGGCCGCCAGGCTGATCCTGGAGGACCAGAAGATGATCGATGAGTGCATGATGGCGGGCATGACTCACGACATCGGCAAGATCCTTCTGATCCGAAATCACGCCGACACCTACCGCCGGATATGCAGCATAGCCGAAGAGGAAGGGCGTCCCCTGCACGAGGTGGAACGAGAGGAGCTCTCGATCTCGCACGCCGAGACCGGCGCATATGTGCTCGGTGTGTGGGGTCTATCAGACGCCATCGTGGAGGCGGCCGCTTTCCACCACAATCCGTCGGCTTGTACCAACACGGGGCGATCCGTACTCAGCGCAGTCTACCTGGCCAACGCCCTCTCGCATCGGACCGAGCCACTATCCGAGGGGACCGATTCCGGGTTGGACAGTGACTACGTTGAAGGTCTGGGCATAGCGGAGAAGCTCGAAGCTATCGCGGAGCTCGCGGCGCCGCAGGACGCCGCCGCAAACACGAACACCCAATGAAGAGAATCACGTCAATGACGGTAGGAAGAGACAACGGTAACGGAGATGCCGGACCCTGCGAGTCATCTGCCACTTGTGACGCGGAGGATTGACGGGTGTGAAAGCCAAACGCAATAGTATCCCACTGTTCTGCACTGCCGCGCTGCTCACGCTTATGTGGTCCGGCATCGCGCCTGCCGGCGAAGAGCCGTCGCCCTCCACAAAACAGAAGCCCCGGGTCATTGTGAATCCGTCGGTTCCGGACACTGTCCTCGAACCAGCCGATCTGAGAGCCATCTACGCCGGCCGAAAGACTGCCTGGAACGACGGGTCCCGCATCAAGCTGGCCGTGCTTCGCACGGGAAAATGCCATGAGACATTCCTCGCAAGGTTTCTACGAAAAACCCCAAGCCAGTTCCTCGTCTACTGGCGCAAGCGGATCTTCGCGGGACACGGCAGAGCACCGAAGATCATGGAATCCGAGAGCAAGATGCTCGAGTACGTGAGAAGCACGAAAGGTGCGATAGGGTACTTGTGCCGTGAACCTGTGAAAGGAACCAGGGAGGTACATATCAGGGGGACAGCGAAATGAGAGATCTCCGGCCCATGGCCGCATGCATAGCGATTGTTGCCGCCGTGTTGATCGCGGATCCCGGCAGCGCCGCGGACCCGCCGGAATTCCACTGGACGGCTTCGCAGGGATTCCTCTACAGCTCCGGAAACAACTACATCGACGGCAGCGGGGATGGGGTCTGGGATTTCCGCGAGTACGCCGTCAATGCCCAATACGAGTTCGCGGACAATTGGCGCGTCGGCGCACAACTCCTCGGGCGTGAATACGGCTCCGTCGGTAACGACCGGGTCGGTCTCGACTGGGCGCTGGTCAACTGGCACTGGCGTGACTGGCTGGGCTTCAAGGCCGGCCAGATAAAGGTGCCGTTCGGGCTGTATCACGAGACGCGCGACATGGATGCGTTGCGGACAGAGATACTGCTTCCGCAGGGCGTCTACGTCGAATATTTGCGTGAAGTCCTCACGGCCGACCTTGGGGCGGCTGCATATGGGGCCGCAAGGTGGTCCGGCGCCGGGACTATCCTCTACCAGTTGCAGGCAGGTGAGCGACAAATGGATCCCGATGACGGTGATCTACAGCGCCTGATGGCCGAGAGCAACATCGAAATCGAAGACTTCTCCGCGCACAAGCCGGGAATCACGGCCATGCTGCGTTTCCTGCCCGAGGCATTGCAGGGACTGCGTCTCGGCGCGACATACTCGATCTACGACTACACTGCCGAGGGCGCTGTGGCCTCTTCGCCGGTATCGATTCCGCTCAGAGTAGAAGTGAGGGACAACGAGTTCGCAACGTGCTCTATCGAGTATTCTCTGGGAAACGTGACCGCGGCAGCCGAAGGCATGTGGAGCAGATACTCATCCGGGGCTTACGTGTCCGGCGCCGAAGCACCGATGGCCGAATGGACCGACGAATTCTCCGGCTACTATTTTCGCTGTGGATATCGTTTCCTTGACCGGGTTGAGGCCGCCACGGGCTATTCGTATTTCGACGCCACGGACGGGATGAACGCGGCCCGGGCTTTCGCCCCCGGTGCGCCGCCGCGGCCCTCGCACACGCTCGAGCAGACGGACATCTACTTCTCTCTGCGGTATGACGCCACCGACAACCTGATATTCAAAGTGGAGCACCACTGGCTTGACGGAACCGCGGGCATATTCGAAGGAGAGAACCCCGACGGAGTGGAAGAGCGCTCCCGGCTGCTGGCAATGAAGGCGGCGGTTGTGTTCTGACAAGCGTTTCTCCAAAGCAACATCGGCAGCCATGAGAACGTTGACAATTGCAGAGAGGATCTGGCTTGCCCTGAGCGTGCTTGTCTTCGGGTACCTCCTCTCCCTGGGAGCCGCCTACTTGACCAGCATACACACCGGACGCGACATCTCCGAACTGGGAACCGCGGTCTTCCCCGCCGCTCAGTGCGGGAACGATGCGCTCCACGCCTTTGACCGGCAGGTCCGAAGCTACGAAGACGCGGTGGCGGCGGCCGAAACCGCATTCATCAAAGCCGCTGACGAGCAGGCGCAACAGGTCCATGACGCGCTGCGAAAACTGCGTCTACTGCTTGAAGAGCAGTCGGAACTGGACGATCTGGTCAGAAGCCAGGAGACATCTTACACGGCGTGGGCCCGCGACGCCTCGACGGCATATGGGGCCGCGTTGGGACAGGGCGACGGCGTGTTCAGCGAGGCAGCCCAGCGCGACCTTTTCCGGATGGCAGCGTGGACCAAGCGGGTACGTTCCGGATTCCTGCAGCTGCGCTCGACCCTGATACACAGGCAACATGCCGCCGTTACCGAAGCCGGTCGCCGGTCCGCACGTCTACGCGACATGAACCTGATCGCCTTCTGCCTGGTGATGCTCGCCTCCGTTCTGACCGTCTCCCGGACGTTGGACAGACACACGATCCAGCCTCTCAACAAGCTCGTGCGAACGATCGGCCGCGAGGAGCAAGTATCGCAGGACGCGTTCCCCAACGGCGAAATCGGGGACGCCGCCAGGAAGGTCTACGCCCTGTTCGAGAAAGAGAAGGAGGCGACTGAACTCCTCGCGAGGCACAAACAGGACCTCGAGCAAACGGTGGAGAAGCGAACCCGCGAGCTGCGCCAGGCGCATGATGCCCTCGAAGACACACTGGAAAAGGCGCCTTTTGGAGTGCTTGTCATCGGTATGGACAGACGAATCAGGTGGCTGAACGGGGGCATCGTTCGCATGCTCGGGGCTGATTCCGCACAGTCCCTGGTGGGTCATCCTTGCGGCGAATACTTCGACTGCGCGGGCGGGAACCCGTCCTCGCCGGGGCCTGCTCTGTGCGACGAGGGCAAGGGAGAAGAGGAAATCCGAACGCTGTTCGGGGGATGCCTTCATGTCCTCAGAGAGACCATTCACACTGTCTGGGACGGAGAGGACGCCGTTCTGGAGACATTTGTTGACATCACGGAACACAAGCGGATCCAATCGGAACTCGAACAAGCCCACAAGCTCGAGGCTGTCGGCCAGCTCGCGGCGGGCATCGCGCACGAGATCAACACGCCCACCCAGTTCATCGGCGATCATCTGCAGTTCCTCAAGGAGGGCCTGGAAGATCTCGAGCCACTCCTCCGGAAGTATGAAGAACTGCTCGCCGCGGCAAAGTCGGGGTCCGTGCCGGCCGGTCTGCCCGAGGACGTCGCGGAGCTGCAGGAGGAGGCCGACCAGGAGTACTTCCGCGAACATGCGCCCAAGGCTATCGACCAGGCGCTCGACGGCGTCGGCCGCGTCGCATCCATCGTTCGCGCCATGAAGGATTTCGCGCACCCGGGGCCTGCCACGATGACGGCCACCAACTTGAACCAGGCCATCCAGAGCACCGTGACCGTCTGCAGAAATGAATGGAAATATGTGGCCGAAATGGAACTCGCTCTCGACGACTCACTCCCGCCCATCGTCTGCATCCCGGGCGAGATCAACCAGGTTGTGCTGAACATGCTGGTCAACGCCGCGCACGCGCTCGCGGACAAACACTCGGGTAACGAAGGTGAACTCGGGCGCATCACGATCACTACGACGCAAGAAAACGGCTGCGCACGGATATCGATAGCCGACACCGGAACGGGGATCCCGCCGGATGCCCTGTCGAAGATATTCGACCCGTTCTTTACCACGAAGGAGGTCGGGAAAGGCACTGGCCAGGGCCTGGCCATCGCACACAACATCGTTGTTCAGAAGCACGGCGGGAGCATCGACGTGGAATCAAAGCCCGGCGAAGGAACGGAGTTCCTCATCATGCTGCCCGTATCTCGGCCGGATGAGCCGGCCGCGCAAAGTGACGGAGATACCGATGCCTGAGAAAAACCGAAAGGAACGTGTCCTGTTCGTCGACGACGAGCCCAGCCTGCTCGAAGGCCTCCGGAACCGGTTCCGGAAGGTGTTCGACGTAACGACCGCGGAGAGCGGCGCGGAAGCTCTGAAGACGATGGAGGGAGCTGAATCGTCTTTCGCGGTGGTGGTGTCTGACATGCGCATGCCGGAAATGGACGGTGTGCAGCTACTCTCAACCGTGAAGGACAAGCACCCGGAAACGGTGAGGATCATGCTGACGGGGAATGCGGACATGGAGACCGCGGTCAAGGCCGTCAACGAGGGGCATATCTTCAGATTTATCAACAAGCCCTGCCCGCACGAACTGATGAGAACTGTGCTGGACGCGGCCGTCCGCCAGCACCAGCTCATCATCGCCGAGAAGGACCTGCTGGAGAACACGGTACGCGGAAGCATCCAGGTCTTGACGGATATGCTCTCGCTGGCGAATCCGCTCGCGGTCAGCAAGACCATGCGTGTCAAGCACTACACGGCGCAAATCGCCGCGGCCCTGAACCTGTCCAGCATCTGGCAGCTCGAGATCGCCGCCATGCTCTCGCAGATCGGCTGTGTCACGGTTCCCGCCGCGATTATGAGGAAAGTCTTCGCCGGGACCACGCTGTCCGCGGAGGAACAGGAGATCCTCAACACGCACCCGGCAGTGGGTCGCGACCTCATCGCGGCCATCCCGCGCCTCGAGATGATTGCCGACATGGTGGCTCACCAACGCAGCTCTTTCAAGGTGATGAAGAATGATCTGTCAGTCGACCGCGCGGTAGTCATGGGCGCCAGCATCCTGCGCGGGGCAATCGATCTCGACGAGCTGGTCTCGAAGAGCGGCTCCATGGAGACCGCCGTATCCGTCCTCGAACGCAAGTGCCGCAACACCGGCGAGTACAATCCGGCCGTGATAGAGGCGCTCGCAACGGTCCGCCCTTTCGAGGCCGACAAGGAAAGGAAGACCGTTCGTGTCGACGAACTGAAGAACGGGATGACCATCGCCAAGGACATCAGGACCAAGGGCGGCAGCCTCCTGATAGTCAAGGGCCATGCCGTGAGCCCGTCAATACGCATGCATCTCCGGCATCACTGCAGGCAAGGCAACATTGGAGAAATGGTGGATGTCTGGGTCTGAACACACGCTTCTCTCCGTGGACGACGATGACCATTTCCGGAACGGCATCCGCAGCCTGCTGCGCCGGCTGAGGAAGGAGATCCGCGTCAAGTTCCTGGAAGCGCGTTCGGGTACCGACGCAATGACCGTCCTGCACGCACACGATGTTGACTGCGTGTTGCTCGACTACAGGATGCCGGGCGGCACGGGCCTCGAGTGGCTTGAGAAGATGCTGGAACGTCCCCGGCCGCCGGCGGTCATCATGGTCACCGGCGAGGGAAGCGAAACGGTTGCTGTCGAAGCGATGAAGCTGGGCGCCGTCGACTACCTGGTGAAGGGATCCATCACCAGGGAGAGCTTCTATCGTAGCGTGCGCAACGCCATCGACGCCATGGAGATGCGCCGGACCATCGACCGGCAGCGAGAAACGCTGCTCGAGGCGGAACGACACCGGGTGATGGTGGAGAGCCTGGGCGCTGCCTGTCATCACCTGGGCCAGCCGGCCGCCGTAATAACGGTCTGCCTCGAGATGTTGAGGCGCGATAACCAGCCCCCGGAAACACTAACGATGATCAACCAGGCGCTCGAGGCCGCTGCGGCGATGAAGGACATCCTCGAGAGATTCCATTCCGTCAGCGAGTATCGCACGGTCCCCTACTGCCCCATGGGCGGGGACTCGGCATCCCGGGCCGATGGACGCATCCTGGACGTCTGAGAGGCCGGCCCGGCGACCGCACGACCCCACTATCTTGTGCCGAAGGGGTCCCTGCGCAGGCCGAGAGTGCGGAAGCAATTCACGTGCGCTCTATTGCTGCTGTTCTTCCGAGCCGGAAGCCGACCCTCCGAGGACCTGCTCTACAAGCTCGAGCAGGTGTGAGCCGGGGAAGGGCTTGGGGAGCACCAGGCCGCCCTTCTCCTCCAGCCGCGTGACGAGTTCCTCGTCCACCTGGCCGGTAATGATCAGGCTCGGCAGATGAATGCCCATGTCTTCGATCCTGCTCAAGAGCTCGAGACCGCTGATGGTCGGCAGGCCGATATCGGACACCAGCAGGTCGAACTGGCTTTCCCCGGCCTGCGCCTCTTTGACCTTCTCAAGCGCGGCAGTGCCGTCCGGAGCCTCGCTGACCTCATAACCTGCCTTCTCCAGGGCCATCGCCATGGAGCGGAGGGTCGTCTCCTCGTCATCTACGACCAGAATATGGTAGCGTTTCATGGTAAGGACCTTTCCGGCAATTCCGTCCAAAAAGCTTACTCTAGCACGCAGAACAGCCTGTCCGCAAGCACATACGATCGCCGTCGGCGCTCTGCCGCTACGCAGAATGTGCTTTCCTTCGCGGCGTTTTTGGTGTATAACTCATGGTCAATTACGGAGTAGAAGGGCAAGAATGATGGGCAAAGGCAAGACTGTCCTTGTTATTGACGATGATACCGTCACCAGACGACTGGTGACTAAGCTGATCGAAAAAGTCGGAGCCGAGCCCGTCTGCGTGCAGGATGGCAGACAGGCCGAGCGCCTTATCGAGTCGGGCCGCGGCTTCGACCTAGTACTCCTTGATCTCCTGGTTCCCCATGTCTCGGGTTGGGATCTCCTGGCGAAGCTCAGGGAACAGCCGGGAACCAGCGCGGTGCCGGTAATCGTCTTCACGGGAACGGAATTGTCCGAAGAAGAGAGGGCCCAGATTCTCGAGAAAACGGAGGGAATCGCGGACAAGAAGGACTTCTCCGTCCAGGGCTTTGAGCAGCTTCTCAAGAAGTGGCTCTGATACGCTCTCACGCCGGGCCCAAGCAGGAAGCGACGAGGCGCCGACATGTACGCTGAATATTGGAACCTGAAGCTTCTCCCTTTCGAGAACGCACCGGACCCCAAGTTCTTCTTCGAGTCGCATAGCCACACGGAAGCCGTCACGCGCCTCCTGTTCTCGATCCAGACGCGCAAAGCCATGGCCCTCATTACCGGCGACTACGGCAGCGGCAAGACCGTGCTGTGCCAGACGGTGATCGGCCGCCTGGATCCGAACCAGCACAAGATAGCGCTCGTCACGAACCCGCGCATGGACGCGATCGATATCACGCGTGAGATCGCCTATCAGCTCGGCGAGGACATCAAGACCCGGTCGAAGTATGACGTCCTGCACGCCTTCAACAATCTCCTGGACCGCCATCATGCCGCCGGCAGACACTGCGCCGCGATAGTCGATGAGGCCCAGCTCGTGAATGATCCCGCCGCACTCGATGACCTCAGGCTTCTGCTCAACCACCAGGTTGCGGGCCAGTTTCTTATGACGCTTGTGCTCGTGGGGCAAACCGAGCTGAACGATATGCTGCGTCCGATCCCCCAGATGACCCAGCGCATAGGGCTCCGCTTTCATATACCACATCTCGATGCGAGCCAGGTGCGTCCCTACATGGCGCACCGCATGGCGACCGCGGGCGGTGACATGAAGATCTTCACCGCCGAAGCCATTTCGGAGGTGGAGCGACTGAGCAAGGGCAACCCACGTGAGATCAACGCCTTATGCGACATGGCCCTCCTCACCGCGTCACTCAGCAGCGCCAGCCAGGTCACCCGCGAGCATGTCGCCGACGCCGGAAGGGAGCGTGCAACATGAGACTGAGCGATCTGATGAACAAGTCCGGCGCCCGGCCGCAGCGGCCGAGAAAGGAGCAGGACACCCCCCCCTCCTCTCCCGCCGTTCCCGCGAAGCCGGAGCCGGCGGACGAGGCCGTCCCGTCCTCGCCGGCCGGCCACACTGCCTATCAAACGGTCCCCGACGCCATCTACGAAGCTGCGCGCGAGCTTGATATCCCGATCCCGCAGAACCGTGAAACCACGGTGCAGCAGGCGAGAAACAAGCTGTCGAAGATATTCACCGTGGCTCTCGATCCTGCATCGAACAAGGACGGTCTCTGGGAGCGCGTGCGCGAGATCGCGAACGATCTGTCGGTCGTGCTTGCGCTTGACTCCAATTTCGCCCGCGTGGTCCAGCGGCACACATCCCAGGACGAACGTCTTCTGTCGCACAGCATCAATTCGGCCGTCATCGCCATGGACTTCGCACGTGACGTGGAGAAAGCGGAGCACTCCCCGCACGAGATAGGCACGGCCGCTCTGCTTCACGATATCGGCATCGTTGCGCTGGGCCTGAAGCTCGACGCGGGGGAAGGCAAAAAGTCCAAGGAGCACGTCGCCAGGAGTGTCGAACTGGTCAGGGAGATGAAGGTCCCTGAAGCGGTCGCCACGATGATCGCACAGCACCACGAACGCACAGACGGCAGCGGCTACCCCGAAAAGCTGAAAGAGGGCGACATCCTGATCAGTAGCCAGATCGTCGCGCTCGCCGAGAGATTCGAACGTGCTATGTGTTCCCCCAGCGATGCAAAATCGTCTGACGGCGCCCTCAACTGCGTGCAGCTCGTCCTCGCGGAACTTCGCACGGCGCTCGATCCCGACGTCCTCAAGGCGTTTATCGCGCTGAGAGGGTTCTACCCCGACGGTACTATCGTGGAGCTCACGAACCGCTCCGTTTGTCTTGTGATAAGACAGAACGAGGGATTCCCGCTCCGACCTGTGGTGCAGGTGGTTGTTGACGGCGCGGGCAATCACCCGTCCGAGTCGAAGATCATCGATCTGCGAACGAGCCGTACTCTATCCATCATAAGGGCCGTCACGGACGACGGAGCATTCCAGTGAGAACCACGTTCAGGATGATAGCACTGCCGCTGTTCGTCGGAGCCGGACTGCTCTGCGCGCAGGGATGCGCCTCTACCCGGTCTTCGTCCCACAGCGTCGACGATGAGGCGCGGATGCTGCAGGAGCAGGCGAAAAAGATCATCGCGCAGACACGCGATCTCGGCCTCAAGCACTCCGAGCGCATCAGGGTGAACGATTCCATTACCATCCAGGTCTGGAAACGGGACAAGAAGACGCAGTTCTCCGGGTTCCCTGTGGAGGCGGCCGTGCCGGGGTCCGGCAAGGTCTTCGTTCCTCACATGGGGCCGATGTCCGTGCTGGGCAAGACAGATGCTGAGGTCAGGTCCGAGCTCCTGACGTTTTTCGGCCGGATTCTCAAGAACGCCATTGTCGTGGTCGAACACGAGCAGGAAGAGCTGCCCGGGAGCCAGCGGGACAGCGTCATGCTCATGCGCCACATCACCATCATGGGCTGGGTGACCCGACCGGGCATCTACCCAGTCGAACCCGGGATCACCGTGCGGGACATGATCGCGCACGCGGGCGGAGCGAAACAGTTCGCCAAGCTGCGTAAGGTCTACGTCGTGAGAGGTTCCGTTGAAAACCCGGAAGTGCTGACGGTCAACATGAAGAAGATCCTGACAGGGAAAGACATGGCTCAGAACATCGCACTGGAGCCAAACGACGGAATCTATGTCCCGCCGGTCGGCATGTGGAAGGTGTATAACGCCATACGCGTACTCCTGCTGCCCATCACCGCCGTCAGGGACGCGGTCTGGGTGTCGAACAGTCTCGATTAGCCCCTCAGGGAGTCAGAAGATTATGCCACAGCGAGAGATGGTTTTCAGCGACTACCTTCGGGTCATCCTGAAACACAAGTTCACCGTGGTCAGCACGACTATCCTGGTGGTTCTCTCTACCTACATGTGGGCGTCGCGGCGGACGCAGAAGTTCGAGAGCAAGTCCCGCATCAGGATACAGCGCATGCAGACCTTCGCCGATCTATTCGACGAGGTGCTCGTCAGCAGCGGCGACCCGATGGAGAACTACGTCCACGAGATCAAGAGTTCGCGGGTTGTCGAGGATGCCGCGGCAACGCTCCGGGGCTCCGACGAAGAGGTGCATCCGGCGGCTCTGGCCGGAGTGATAAAGGCAACGCGCCTGCCGAAGACCGACCTAATCGATGTGACGGTCCAGGGACCCACGCCCGAGAGCGCGCGAGTGCGTTGCGCGGCCGTCATCAGCGAGTTCATCCGGACCCATGACGAACTCGTGACCGAGAACGCGCGCAGGGAATACGACGACATTGAGCAGTCCCTGACAAACGCCATCAGCAGCCTGGCGGCGCTCGACGCCGAATTCCGCAATGCCATCGGCGGCGACGCATCCGCCCTGGTTGGCTATGATCAGGGCAAGGTGCTGGCGGCCCGCCTCACCGATGCCCGGCTGAAGCTTCGCGCGCTCGAGGACGAGGAGAACTATACGGACGAGTACCCGGATATCGTCGCGCTGCGGAAAGCCATCGAGCATATCTCGAAACGCATACAGTCGGTCTCGAAGACGGAGCTCAAGACGCAGGCGCTGACGCGCGACTACGAGCAGAAGAAGGGAGTCCTCGAGGACGTGGTGAGCTACCTGACCAAACGTCGGGAGGAAGCCCGTATCGCCCTGACGCGCAAGAATGAAAGGATTATCGAGGTCCAGAGACCAAGCCCGGGAAGCGAAATAACTACTTCGAAAACCTACCTTGCGGCGGTCGGTGGCCTGCTCGGCCTTATGCTTGGCATTATCCTCGCCTTTGTTTCCGAGAACCTCGATACGTCGTTGCGCACACTGGTGGAAATCGAGGACACTTTCAGACTACCCATTCTGGGCGTGATTCCCCATTTCTCGCCGCACGCCGACGATATTCCGATCAAGCCGGAGGGGTTCTGGGGCCGACTCAAATACTCCGACACAATCCAGTCGGCCGCGATCTTCTGGCGTGCACTTGGTGTGGGCGCCTCCGGCAAGCGAGGCTCCGCGCGGAAGGGGGACCGGGCCCCCTATCTGATCGTGGTCTCCTCGCCTCGTTCGCCGGCTACAGAAGGCTATCGCGCCATACGGACAAGTCTGCAGATCCGTGCCGGGGATGAGGCCATTCGCTCGGTGCTTGTCACCAGTCCGGGCCCGTCGGAAGGGAAGAGCACCACGATCGCCAACCTTGCATTCACTTTCGCCCAGGCCGGCAGAAGAACGCTGCTCGTTGGAGCGAATATGCGGCGGCCCAGTCTCTACAAGATATTCGGTCTGCAGAGAGAGAAGGGGCTGTCGGAAATACTTATAGGGGATCTCGCGTGGCGCGAGGCCGTGAAAGACAACCGCGACCTCGCACTCGGCGAGAAGCTGGACCAGAACCTCGCGATGTCGCCAGGCGCGGAGAACCTGTTCTTCATCACCTCCGGCGGCAGGACGATTCAGCCGTCCGAATGGCTGTCGCTGCCTATCTTCGGGGCCCTGGTCAAGGAATGGGAGAAAGCCTACGACGTTGTCCTGGTGGACGCGCCGCCGGTGCTCCCCGTCCCCGACAGCGTGGTAATGAGCGCGTCCCTGCAGTCTGTCATTCTCGTCTACCAGGCGGGGGTCACCCAAAGGGATTCGATGCTCCGCGTGATGTCGCTTCTTCAGAACACCGGAACGAAGATCGCCGGGCTGGTCCTGAATGATCTGCGCCCCACGTGGAGCGCCAGTCCGGATTACTTCCACTACCGTGGCTACTACGGCAAGCCCGAGAAGTAGGCCATGTCACCACAATCTGCCCGCAACAAGCAGTTCTATTGGCAGATAATCATCGCCCCGTGCGCCATCGCCGCGGCGCTCCTGCTTGGACGGGTGGGCGCCATCGCCAGGCTGCCGGTCCTCGCCGTCGTTATCGCCTTCTTCGTCACTATGGGTGTTGCGTTCGTTCGCGGCACGGAGGGACTCTATCTTATCATCTTTGCAATGCTGTTCAGCCCCGAGATTTCGTCAGGCATAGCCACTGGACGTACCGGTGGTGAAGGTGCGGGCCGTGTCGTGCTCCGGCTGGAGGACGTCATCATGTTCGCGGTTGTGCTCGGCTGGATTCTGCGATCCGCCTACCATGGCCGGCGTTTCGCGATTCTCAAGACCCCAATCAACGCCTCAATATGGATATACGTCGCTGCCTCCATAGTCGCCACGCTCCTCGGCGTGCTGCGCGGCTCGGTAGGCGCGTTCTGGGCCGGCTTCTTCCACAACCTGAGGTATTTCGAGTATTTCCTGCTCTTCTTCATGATCCTCGCCCACGTGAGAGAGAAGACCGAGATCAAGCGGATGATCTGGGCCATGTTCATCGTCTTCGGCCTGGCAATGCTTTACGGGTACGCCCAGATTGGAACCGGTGTGCGCGTCTCGGCGCCGTTTGACGCCGAGCCCAACACGTTCGGTGGCTATATTGTGCTGCTGACGTGTCTTGCCGCGGGCATCGCTCTGGTGGATACCAGAGCTCGGATTCGATTCACCATGGTGGGTCTGATTCTCCTTGCCCTACCACCACTGATGTTCACGCTGTCACGCGCCTCCTATCTGGCATTGATTGCAGGTTTCTTCGCTTTCCTCGCCGTCAGCCACCACCGTGTTCTGATAGGCGCCGTTGCTGTGGCCTTCGTTGCCGCGATGATGCTCGGCATGCCGCTGTTCCCCGAAAAGGTTCAGGAGCGCGTCGCGGGCACATTCGAAGCGGAGCGCCAATACCACGTGCAGATTGCGGGTGTCGACTTCGACGCTTCTTCTTCCGCCAGGATCATCTCCTACCAGCAGGCAGTCAAGAAGTGGATGGGTAGTCCTGTGATCGGCTATGGCGTGACGGGCTCGCATTTCATCGACGGTCAGTACCCGCGTCTTCTCGTGGAGACAGGCGTCGTGGGACTTGCCGCTTTCCTGATCATCTTTCTGCGGCTCCTCAGAGAGGTGCGGATCGTATACCGCGGAGCGTCGGACCCCACGCTCAAGGGCGCAGCCATGGGCTTCTTCTGCGGAACACTGGCCCTACTTGCTCATGGAACGGCCGCGAACAGCTTCATCATCGTGCGAATAGCCGAGCCTTTCTGGCTCCTTGCGGCCCTCATCCTCCTCATTCCGTCAGCAGAGGAGGAGGGCGAGCAGAATGCCACATCTGAGGCATCGCCCGCATGAACCCATAGTATAGAGGGATGGTCCAGTGATAGCAGGGCGGAGAGATGTTGCCGTGAATGTCGTGTGGAACTGGCTGGGGCACGGCATCACCCTTCTCGTCGGATTGTACGTGGCCCGCTTCATCGTCGACCAGTTGGGTCCCACCATCACGGGGGCATGGGTCCTTCTAGGAGCCATCATGGGTTACTATGGCCTGTTCAACCTGGGAGTCGATTCGGCTGTTGTCCGTCACATATCGAAACACCTCGCAAGCAACGACGGGAACGAGCTGCGCAGGACTCTTGCCGCTGCGCAGGCATTCTTCCTCGCGGCGTCCGGATTCGTGTTGCTCATAAGTATCACCCTCGCAGCGGTGTTCCGGTACGGCGACTCAGTCACTTCCAGGCTCTTCACTCTGCCACCCGAACTGAAACAGGACTTTGCCCTGCTTCTTCTTATCATGGGAATGGGATCCGCGGTTTCAATGTGTGCTCGGGTGCATGCCGGTTGCATACGCGCCGCGGAGCGGTATGACGTGGTGAATGCAATACATGTCGCTGTCTGCGTGGGGCGCGCCGGCGCCGTCGTCCTTTTCATGAGGGGCTCCCTGCTTGCCCTGGGAGCCATATTCGCCATGTTCAGCGTCCTCGGATCCATTGCGCACATCGTTGCGGCGAAGCATCTTCTACCTAACCTCAATACAGATCTCGCGAAGCCCAGACTCGAGGTGCTGAAGGAGATCGGCGGTTACGGCATGTTCGCGTTTCTGACCTCGATCGCGGATCAGTTCCGGTTCCACACAGATGCCATCGTAATAGGCCACTTCCTCCCGATGGGACAGGTCACCTTCTACAATTTCGGGAACATGCTCGTCACACACTTCCGACACGTCATCGGCAAGTTCGCGGGGCCGTTCTTCCCTCTCTTCAGCCGGCACGAATCCCGCAATGACCGAACTGCGATGGCACAAACCTTCCTTATCGCATCGAAGGCCGCGGCGCTGCTCTCCGCGATCGGCGCGGGGAGCCTGATCGGAATCGGGCGCCCATTCCTGTCCTGGTGGTTGGGTGATGCCATCGGGGAAGACAACGTCCTGCTCTCCTACAAGGTACTGGTGATCCTCACTGCGCCGTTCATGATCGGACTATGCCAGGCAGTGTCGATCAGCGTCCTGTACGGAACAAGCAAACACGCCTACCTGGCCGGTCTGACCGGGTTTGAAGGCATCATGAACCTGGCTCTCAGCGTAGTGCTTGTCCGATGTTACGGCATTCTCGGCGTGGCGGCGGGCACCGCTATCCCCATGCTGTTCACCAAACTCTTGCTCCAGCCGCGGTATGTGTGCAGGACTGTTGAGGTCCCCACGCTCACGTATATGGTGCGTTGCATCCTTGTGCCGCTTCTGTTCGCGACCGTGCTGGCCGCGATCCAGTACGCCACGTGTTTCACACTAGCATCGATAGGCATAGTGGCCATACTTGCGATCGCAGGAACATCATCATGTCTCATCTTGCCCATTGCCTACCGGCTCATGTTCACGCACGAAGAACGAGAGCGACTCTGGCGCGTCCTGTCCAAAGTCAGATCGCTCTTACGCCAGTCCAGGCGGGACAGGAACAACTTCTAGCGTTGGGCATGGGCCGAAACGAATCATGCAGGGGCATGCATCAGTGGTTCGACCTGTTTCTGCACCCAACGCCGGTCGTAGATATGCCAACTGATCCGCTTGATAACGTTGAAAACGGCATGGACGAAGAGCAGATCCCGGGCCACCTCTCTATCCCACGTGCCAAGCCTCGCGCGCACGACGCCCTGAACGGCGTCGTACCCCGCACCCGAAGACAGGACGCGGTCCAGCGGCAGGTTGCCGAAAACCGGGTCGTCCGTCCGGGCATCGGCGAGGAGCAGCAGGTGCAGAACATCCATACCCGGCATCCCGAGGAAGCAGCTGTCCCAGTCCAGGACCCCGACGAGTGTGTCACCATCCCATCGCAGGTTCCCCGCCCAGAAATCGCCATGGACAAGACATAGCCCGTCGCTGTACTTCGCCAGGCACTTGGACTGGCGCTCGTGGAGTGTCGACAGACTGCGGCAGAGCGTCTCGCCAAGCTTGTCGTAGGCGTGCTCGCGCAGCCTGCTTCCCGGCTCAAACAATGACGTGCAGCACTCCACGCAACCGACCGTTCCCAAGCCGGTCTTCGTGCGCAGTCCGTCGAGGAAGTCCACACATTCTCTCAGCATTGGCCCGACCGCAATGTCATTACGTCGCGTTCCCGGCAAGTACGTCTGGGCGAAGTATGGAAAGGGCGGCCGAGCGGAGAAGCAGACGGCCAAAGGAATCCGACGGTCGCCGCTCACCCCGGACAGCCGCTGCAGCACGCCATTCTCTCTGCTGCAACGCCCGATACTCTCTTGCGACAGCGGAATCTTGACGGCAACGCGCGCACCTTGCTCAGAATCACCCAACTCCATCACAGCAGTGCACGTGTCGGTAACCGCAAGCCGACAAATGCGACCGGCGTTGCCGCTGCCAAATGCCTGACTGGAAACATCTTCCCTGATTCCCTCGAGAACAGGATCATACCGGTCCATGGCAGCGGTGATCGAGAAAGCGGGCGAGACAAGGGGCGACAGCCGCCTGCGCATTGTTGCAGCCACGGACCGGCCATGCCGGCTCTCATAGTGCATCTTCATCCAGTATGGATCCGACGGATCCACGAAACCGTTGATGAATCGATAGTCCCCCACGGGAAGAAACACCTTCACGTTGCTGAAGCCGGCCCGCCTCAAGAGGAGGCGGTAGCCTCGACGCGAATACGTGTAAGTCCGGTACGGCCTGCCCCTCGCCGTGCAGCTGTATAGATCCGCCAGCCAGCGAGGGAGAAGACTGGCGAACCGCAGATTGGTATGATCCTCCCTGCGCCCCAGGAAGTACGGATACGCGAATCGGTTCTCTATGCCTATGTACAGAACTCCGGTCCGGCCGAGGATTCGCCGGATCTCGACAAGGAACTCCCGCTGAATATCCCATGGGTTTCCAGCGCGGCCCTCCGGCACCCATTCCAGAACTCCGTTGAGAACGGCGGCATCAAAGTACCCGTCCCCGAACGGCAGGGAATCCCCCAGTCCGGCAACAAGAGCGTGTACGTTGTCTAGCCCGCGCTCCTTGGCCAACAAATGGGAGAAGCGCGCTCGTTCTTTCGTTGCGTCAACGGCATAGACCTCGTCGAACTGCTGTCCCAACTCACAGGCGACGTTCCCCCACCCACATCCGACATCAATTGCTCTTCCTCTACCTCCCCGATTGAGCAGAAGCCCGAACGCGGAGCGTTTGCCCGAAAGGATGTACTTCGCCACGTAAGGGTGCTTCTCACTGATGGCGGTCAGGGCCGATGGCATGCCGTCCGCGGAAGCGACCGCCAGAATGGTCTCCATTTCCGAATGCTGCAGTTCGCCGTAGTAAAAATCACGCCCGTCGGTGAACACCGGGATTCCGTCCCAATATCCGAATTGCGTGCCGCAGGAGCCGCACGAAAGCGCGCCATCCGCTGACTCCAGTGCACACTTGCACGATGGACAGATGTAGTCGGTTGTCATCTCGGACGGTATCCCCTATACTGTCCTCATCATACATGTCTGCGACGGATTTCCAAGTCAAAGCCGAGGCAACGCCATAGCGGGTCCAGTATGGTTGCGAACCCTCAGATATCCGTTCTGGTTCCGACGCTGAACAGACACGAGCGTCTGACCAACACTCTGACGGACCTGCTAAGTCAACGAGATGTCGACATGGAGATCATCGTTTGCGACCAGACCGCAGAGCATCCCCCCGACACTCGGCAGTTCCTCTCATCTCATTCGGATAGGATCCAGGTCCACACGGCGGCGCCCGAGGGGCTCGTACCAGCGTACCGGCGCTGTGTCCAGTTGGCCAAGGCGGAGATATGTCTCTTCGTGGACGACGATGTGCAGATTCGGGACAGGCGATTCGTAGCGGGACATCTGGCGCGGTATAGCGACTCCGGCGTGTTTGCCATCAGCGGACAGATACTCCACGATAACCAGGTGGCCCTCCACGCGCCTCCCCCGAAACTCGGGTCCCGCCATGGCTGGCGCTACGTTCGCTTCGACATGGATAGATGTGTGGAGAACATGCCCAGTCTCGCGGCAGGCAATATGTCCTTCAGGCGCACCCTCTACGATGCGGTCGGCGGGTTCGACACATCCTACAGGGCCAACGGCTTCCGGTTCGAGACAGACTTCAGCTTCGCAATCAAGAAGCACGGGGGGGACATCCGTTTCGACAATCGGCTGTCACTGACTCATCTCTACGGCTCCGCCGGCGGCGCAGGGAATCGTTATCTCGGGTCTCTCTCCCCGGAAGCGGAGCCCTGGTATGTGGAGTTCTTCGCCAACACATGGTATTTCCTGCTGAAATGGTACCCGATCCCGGAAGCGATCTACCTGATGGCCCTGATCTGGCGCGAACACGCGTTCAACCGCTCAATTCTGCGCAAGCCTGGTCTACTCGCCGGGCGGCACAGATCCCTGTCGCGAGGGCTCCGCGCCGGATATGCTCGTTGGGCTGCGTACAAGAGAAGGGAAAGCTGATCCATGCCCGGGCACATTGCGATAGTGACCCCCATTTGCCCGTACCCGCCCAACTCCGGCACCAGGCTCCGGATCCACTTTCTCATGAAGCACCTGGTTGAAAATGGCTTCGATGTCTCTCTCATCATCTGCGCACCCAACGCACTCCCCCAAACAACGGCGGACCAACTGCGCGGAATGTGCGATAATCTCCTGATCGTGCCGCCGGAGGACGTCAACATGACGACAAGTCGCCCTCGACAGTTCGTACGCAGAGCGATCGGCTCACCCGTTCCCGATCGACCGGCAATGCGCCAAGCGATCCACAAGGCGTTTGTGGAGTTGGCACCCGATTTCGTACAGGCTGAGAAGACCTTCACCTGCGCACAGCTCAACATCATGGAACTGCAAAGGGCGGGCATTGCCGTGGTTCTGGAGGAAGGTGGAGTCCATCATCTTGCGTATGAACGCGAAGCCCGGACGGCCAGGGGCTTTACACGCTGGAAGTTGGCTCGACGGGCGCGCCGGCTCCACGACTTCGAGGCCAAGCTCCTCGGGCAGGTGGACGCCGTGACGGCAGTCAGTGCCGTTGAGGCCCGGATCCTGAAGGAAATGAACGGGAATGTCACCGTTATCCCGGCACCCAACGGCGTCGACGACGACATCTTCCTGGCGGATCCCCCTGATCTGTCATCACGCGAGAGGAGCATCTTCTTCTGCGGAAGTCTCTCCTACAAGCCAAACGCGGATGCTGTCCGCTTCTGGGCGCAGGACATCGCTCCCTGCCTTCAGGCAGATCTCCCGGGCACGGAGCTGCTGGTTGCCGGCGGTGACGCGCCCCAGGACATCCGGGACATGGCAAACGATACAGGGCCCGTCAGGCTGCTCGGACATGTTGCGGATATCAGCTCATGCTTTCGGCAGTACAGGGCCATGCTTAACTGCATGCGCTTGGGAGGCGGAACAAACCTCAAGCTGCTGGAAGCGATGGCGCATGGGATGGCGTGCGTATCCACGACGTTGGGGGCTGAGGGAATCGATGTTGAGAACGGCACGCATATCAGCATTGCTGACTCGCCCGATGACCTCGCCCGTGCGATAGTCCGGCTTCTCCGTGACGACGATCACGCGGAATCGCTTGCCTCGAACGCTCGTCAACTGGCAAAGAACAGATACCGCTGGTCGGACTGTGTCGCCGAGCTGGTCAACTACTACTCCTCGCGAGCAGCTCCCGATACAGGGTGACGGTCCTGGCCGCGTGCGCCTCCTGCGAGAACTCGACCGCTCTGGAGATCCCGTTCTCTTTCAGCCGCGTCACCAGGGCCCTGTCGCCCAGTATGGTTTCCAGTCCTGCCGCCAGCGACTCAGGATTCCCAACGTCCGCCAGGATTCCGTCGACACCGTCCCGGACCAACTCACCCGGCCCCCCGGCACGAGTCGCAACCAGCGGGACACCGCAGGCCCACGCCTCGACGACAACCCGACCGAAGGCCTCCTGCCTGGATGCCAACACGACGGCGTCCGCCGACTTCATTATGGAAGAGACATCGTCCCGCCAGCCGACAAAAAGGACGTTGGTCAGTCCGTGGCCGTCGACAACCTTCTTCAGTTCCGCCACGTAGCCGGGTTCCGCCGCAACCGGGTCGCCCGTCAACACAAGGGAGAAGTCAGTCCCCCGCCCCGTAACGATGGCACAGGCTTCAACCAGATCGTGGATCCCCTTCTCCTCAATCAGCCGAGAAGCACAAACAACCACCGGGCCGGGCGGCACACCGAACGCATTCCGCAGGTCCAGTGGCTTCGCGTCCCGATAGTCGGAGATCCTGAAGCCGTTGTAGATCATCTCTATGCGGGATCCCGCTCCGACACATGCCGCCAGGCTCTGCTGCACTGCATGCGAATTCACGATGACAGCAGACGCATAGCGCGCCCTGATTCTATCAAGCAACCTGTCGCGATCCAGGACTCGCACATGCCAGACACATGGTATCCCCACGCGCCTGGCCGCGAATCCCGCGTACAACATACATCTGGCGCCGTTTGCATGGACAAGGTCCAACGCCAGCTCGCGGAACTTCGCAAGGAATTCGGAACGCGCTCTCAGGAAGGTTCCGACACGCCACAGTCTGATCGCAGGACAGGGCAGAACGTGGACCTCAACGCCTTCCGCCCCGAGCCGCGCTTCGATTTCTCCGCCGGCCGGCACAAAGGCCACCGGCTCGATGTCCAGATCACGCACGCCCACGACGAGGTCGAGGAAACTCAACTCTCCTCCGCCCACGACATCCGCGTGGTTGAAAATACACCCCACCCGCGCCATCATGATCTCCCGGCCTCACCGCGCATGCCCATCAACATGCCAAAGTCCATTCCGATATCCATGGTGACCTTGACCAGCGGAAGCAGAAGCAACGCGCCTATCCCACAGTGCCGTCGTGCCCACCGGAACCGGTGCAGGATGAAGACGTAGTAAGCGAGCGCGATGGTCAGGACAAACGGCACGACGGGGACAACCGGCAGCAAACAGAGGGCGAGCAGAACCAGTGCACGCACGATCGGGGAGTTGGTCAACAGCTCAACAGCGCTTTGTTCGGCCACTCCGGCCCTGATGGCTGCCGCACGCGCTCTACCACGCCGAATGAACCACAGAAACACCCTGCACAACCCGTCGCGCGGCCTGTGCAGCACCCTCGCGCTGGGGCAGAATACGATCACGCCGCCGTTGGCGACAATGCGCCTGCTCAGAGCTTCGTCCTCGCCTCCAATTCGCAGACGCTCATCAAAGCCGCCACAGGCCTCGATAGCATCCCGACGGACCGCACAGTTGCATGTGGAGAACGTCTTGCGATGGACAAGCTCCCCGTCGGCGGCATGTAGAGTCTTCAGGCCGCCGCCCGGGAATCCGAGGACATTCTCACACTTCCCCACCGGTCCGCACGAGGGGACAAGCACGGCGCCCGCGACCGCCTGGACACTCTGGTCACGCACCAGCGGGCCCACGATCTCCTTCAACCAATCCCTCTCGACAACACAATCATCGTCCGTGAACACAACGACCGGAGCCACAACGCACCGGAGTGCCTCGTTCCTTGCGTGTGCGAAGCCAAGATCCCGCATCGGAATGGCGCGATAGTCGACGCCGTCGACCGCGAGTGGCTGGGGCTCGTCGGTCTCTTCTATCACCACTATCCTCATTTTGTCCGAGGGATAGTCGACACCTGAAACGAGAGCCACAGCCTTCCTCAGCAACTCATGCCGCCCCCTGCTCACAACAACAATATCGACGGCAGGCCATTCCTGGACAGCCGGCGTCCCAGCGTCTGATAGTGCCTTGCTCACAGGCAGAACACCTTGTATCGAACCGCACCCTTGACCCGGCCACAGGTCAGGGCGCCGGATTTCAGCAACAGTAACACCGCCACAAACAGCGTCTCGAAAAACGCCATCCCGCACTCCCTTCGGCGCGCGCGCACTGCAACACACACGGCGAGATAGAACAGGTAGAGCAGTGGCAGAACAGCAAAAGGCCACCACGTCAGCGCCGCCGCGACCATGACGACCATCTTCTTGTCGGCCTGATTCAGGTCCAACCACACCCGGGGAGCGCGCATGCGCCTTAGAGTCCCCACGGGAGTCTCGATCAGCAACATCCCGCTCTTCATCCGACTGAGCAGGAGGCCGTGCGATCTTCCAAAACCAAACGCCTGTCTGAGCATGGCACCGATGCCCTCACGGTGCACGTGACGGACAATAGCGTTGGTCACGGCCTTGATCCTGGCGCCCCGTTCATACATTCTCATACACAGGACGTGGTCCTCGCCATAGATCGTGATGCTTTCGTCAAAACCACCGACTGATTCGAATACGTTCCGGCGCACCATCAGGTTTGCCGTGGGGAAACCGCCTTGCGTGAGTGTATAGGAGTCGAAACTCCTTTCACTCGGATTCGCCGGCAGCGTGTACAGGCCAAGGAGCTTGCCCACTGCCCCATCTGTATCGGCCGGCAGAATCCGTCCGGCGACGCCACCGATCGTGGGATCGTCCGAGCAAGCAGCAGCAGCGAGGTCCTCGATCCACTCGGGATCGGCAATGCAGTCCGCATCGGTGAAGGCTATCCAGTCCCCTTGCGCCTCCCGAACCCCGCGGTTGCGGGCCGCCGAAGCGCCAACCGCTTCTTCTGTGACAAGTCTGATCCTGTGCCCGGAATGACGTGCAATGAACTCCTTCACGATGCTGGCAGAGCCATCCGAAGATCCGTTGTCGACTGCGATCAACTCCCACTCCTGCAGCGACTGCGAGACCAGGCTTTCGAGACAGCGCGCCAGAGTCCTCCTGGCGTTCCGGAACGGCAGAACCACGGATATGAACATCTTTACGTCTCTCTCTCAATATCAGACATGTCACTGGACACATACCCGTACCGCCGGGCCGTTCTCCCGGCCACGAGCCACGCAAGTCGTTTCAGCCTGCGGTCCATGTCTTGCCGCCATCTGTCATCGAGCGCGATACCACCTTCGCGATGCCTCATGATGTTTCCGGCAACGCCGTGGTTCTCGCACGCACGAAACACCTCGGGCAGGTCCGAGCGGTATTCCACTCCGAGCCATTCGCAGAGCCCGCGTATCGCACGATCGGGATGACGAGCAACATCTTCGTACCGCACCCTCTGAACGTACCCGGCCCGCATCCGGCCGGCGATCCTTTCAATCAACGCATTCTCTACAGCATAGCGTACACTCATTCGGAAAGCAGTCCAGTTCCTGGCCACGCCCGGCTTCGCCTCACGCGTCTTGGCATGCACGAATGCCCTCGGGTCGCGAACAACATGAATAACCCGCAACTCGATTCCCCTACACTGTGACAGCCAGGACAACCTGTAGAACAGCTTCGAGGAATCGACGACATATCTCGGCCTCTCACCCTCGAGGGCCTCCAGAGAATCCGCCACGGCAGAGAAAAGGGCTTTGTTCTCCCGGGCGAAGGCAGCGAAGCCTGCCACACCGTCAAGGGGCGTGTGCCGGAGCGCCCTTAACAGGTCCACCCACCTGAAGAACTTCGCGATCCGATACGTATCGCGGAACCTCGACACCTCGCCCCCGGGCTTCAGGTCAGGGCCCATCCGCGCGATAACCGTCGACCACATCTCGCACTCGCCCACGGGTTTGCCGCATCCGCATCCGCGTCGGTTCTCGCTAATCTCCCAAGGCAACACATAGAGCTCACCCGTCGTCCAAACACCATCCAACCCGTTCAGAAGGAGCTCGAGCAGGGTTGAGCCCGAACGGCCCGTGCTCGCGAGGAATATCACACGTGTTGGTTCGTCACTCATTGTGCCGCTCAACTCCACGGAGGAAGTCGACAATACACGGGCGGTTGCTCATTCTTCGTTCAGGAGTTTCCGACAGGCAGCTTCCACATCGGCCGTGGGAATACCACAATCCGGGCGGGCACACTCTCTGTCACCGGACCTCATCACAACCGTTCGACAGCCGGGCGGCGTGTAGCCAACGGAGACGTTCGGCGCGATGTCCACCACCCGGATGCCGATTGCCCCGCCCATGTGCATCGGACCGCCGTCGTTGCCGAGCAACAGCCGGCTCCTGGATAGAAGGCCTGCCGTTCCCGCAATGGAAAGCCCACCTGCGAGATTGATATCCGCGACACTGTCCTTGTCGGCCGCGCGCCATGCGGCCCCCTCCTCAGCCGCCCCAATCACCACGACCCGGAGGCCGGGGAAGCTCGCTTTCATCGAGCCCGCCACTTCAACCAGGAGCTCAACCGGCCAACACCGACGACGTGCAGACTCCACGGAGACATATACCGCCATGAATCCGCCATGCTCCGGACCGTGCCCTCCGACCCGAAGTGCCGCGTCGGCCTCCCGCAGGCCCTCTTCCGCAACCGGTACAAAGGCGCCAGTCTTCCTGGCGGGCCCCCAGAATCTCGCCGCAAGTTCAGTATTGCACGCCAAGTCCGTCGCTTCGCCCGCAGCAACATCCGCGCGCGCAACCAAACCTATGCCGGCGGCGGATTTCAACAGCACGGGCCAAGCAGGACTCAGACCCGTGGCGAACACACCAACGTCGAATCCCCCATCCGAGCGAGCGCGCCTTGCGTAGCGCCAAAGCGCCGCTACCCGTCCGACCGATCCGAGCTCAGCCGTTCTGATAACGGACACCCTGTCCACTTCCCGGCACCCCGAGTACAGTCCCTCGACCAGATCGCTTGCCGCAAGCAGCTCAACCATTGCATTCGGGTACCTGGCGCGTAGCGCTCTCAACACCGGCGAAAAGAGAACACAGTCACCGAGGCCGCCCATGGATACCGCCAGAACACGGTCTGCTCTTCGATGCACTTCGCTCACTCCCGGCAGCATAGCACACCACGGCCCGGGGCGCAATCGCCGCATCGCCGCAGCGTCGCAGCTACCGATGCCGGCACAACAACCGCCGACATTTGCCGTCCGAGCTTTCCGCCCGGGCATGGCCCCGAGATCGCCACACATTTCGCTTAACCGCCGGCATGATTCATGACAACGGAGGAGAAGATGAACCCGATACTAGCATAAATCAACCCCGGATCCGGGGCGATCCTGCTCCAGTGCATCCTGGCTGGAATCCTTGAAGCCGGCGTACTCTTCCGCCGAACATACGAGTGGTCCGTCGCCATGCTGGCAGACGCTGCGCGACTTCAACTGAAGCTTCAGCTCAGGCCCCTGGATCACGGCTATTCACTGAAGGATGCTTCCGCCCATAACTCCCGGTTCATGGGGGCGGAACCTGTCTTCGTTGACATTCCATCCATCGAAGTCCCTGAAAGACAGGACATACGGATTGCCACAAGGAAGACGCAGGACCGCATCACGACTTCGTCCGCGTTGGCCACAGCCAGGGCCACTATGAGATATGTCGCGAACACCAAGATGTGTAGAGCGTTCAGTCGATGGAGCGCCACTAACCTCGTCAGTTGCTTGGACCGGCCTCAGGAGCGCACGCAATCATCAGACCAGCATACCATGGCCGGCGCACGATCATGCTCAGCAGGCGTGCCACGGAATCGATTGTTCTCTTCACGGTCTCCACCTGCCCGACATCGGGGCCGATGGACACCACCGTCAGGCCGGCGGCCCCAACGACCTGCTTCAGCGTCGCCGAAGTGAAATGAAACAGATGGGGCTCTTTCCCCATTGGGTCAAAAAGCGAAACACGCCTCCCTCGGACAACCCGGTAGATACAGTTGAACACCTTGGACTCCAGATTGGGCACACATATCACAACGAGCCCATTTGTCTTCGCAATACGGCTCACCGCTCTCAGGACCCTCACCGGGTCTCGAACATGTTCCAGAACATGCCACAGAGTCACAACATCGAAGTGTTTCTCGGGGAACCCCGCGTCCCACACCTCGCCGCAGAAGACTTCCAGCCCCAGAGCCGCCCCCGCCCGCTCCGCAGCTGCCGGGGATATCTCCGTGCCCGATACAGTCCATCCGCTCGCACGCGCCAGTTCCAGAAACGTTCCTAGGCCGCACCCCACGTCCAGGAGTGTCCTGCCGTCCGTATGCAAGCCACGGATCTGCCTGAGCCGCCTTCGCCACAGTTCCCGTCGCGCCAGGGCCTGTGCGCCTGCCCATTCTGCATAGTAGTCGCTGCCGTAGCAATTCGCCAACTGGCACACGTCCGGCTGCGGCCTCACGGCGACCAGGCTGCACCTGCTGCAGCGCACCACGCGGTATGGGTCGGCACACGTCTCAACCAGGTCCGATTCCGTGCAGCCGCACGCCCTGCATTTTTCACCAACACCCGGCATCATCCCCCCTAGACAGGAATCGCTTCCCCTGTTCCGCGGGTCTCGCCCATACTAACCGCCGGGCGGGTCCTCCGCAAGAGTGCCCTTCGCTGCTGCATCACATCCGCTATGATTAGGACTTAACCTTCGGTCGTCATCCTGATATATCACTCTTGGACCGTCACTATGAGAATCTGCGTCGATGCAAGGGAGTTCGCGGCAAATCAGACCACGGGTATCAGCAGGTACTTGCAGAACCTGTTGTCCCTTCTGTCGGGACAATCCGGGCCTGACCTGACGCTACTCGTTCGGTCGGCTGACGTCCTGCCCGCCGGTCTGGAGCATATGGGGCCCCGCTGCATTTCGCTGCCCACTCTTCCCACTCCGGTGATCGACCAGATACTGCTGCCAAGAATAACGGCGCGCCAGGGCGCCCACGTGTTCTTCAGTCCCTACTACAAAGTGCCGCTGACCGGCCGCTTCAAACGCATCATCACCGTCCACGACATCATGTTCCTGCGACTGCCGGGCCTCAGCCGAATCGGCAAGCTCATGTGCTCCACTCAGCTCGGGCTGGCGGCGAGGAAGGCAGATGCGATCCTGGTTGACTCGGAGTTCACACGCACCGACCTGGTCAGCTATCTCCCGTATACGGCGGACAAGCTCAGGGTCCTCCACCCCGGACTCGAGGCGGCGTGGCTTGAACAGTGTGACGCAGCCGCGATAGAGCAGGCACACGCACGATACGCGGACGGTAAGCCCTTCTTCCTCTACGTCGGGAACTTCAAGCCGCACAAGAACGTGGATCTGCTGGTGAAGACTTTTGCCGAACTCGATTCCGCGGGAGCAATGCAAGGCCGCTGTCTTGTACTGGCAGGCGGAGACGGGAAGAACTCGGAACGCATCGCGCGACTCGTGACAGACTTGGGCAGGCAGAACACGATACGGATCCATGAACGCGTGCCGGACTCCGATCTCAAAGCCCTGTACGCATCTGCCGACTGGTTCGTCACGGCTTCGGAGTACGAGGGCTTCGGCTATCCGGTCGCCGAGGCCATGGCGTGCGGCTGCCCGGTCATATGCCACCCTTGCACGTCGATCCCGGAAGTCACCGGCGGCCATTCCATCGATATAGTCTCCCTGGATCCGGAAGGCGTATCAGGGGCACTGCAGAAGGCCCTGTCTCTGTCCGAATCGCGCAGGATCGATATGGTGACCCAGGGCAGAGCTCACGCGGCTACCTTCACTTCAAAGGCGGCGGCCGATGCATTCCTGCGTGTCGTTGAATCCCTGACCGTCTCAGTCTAGCACATGCATCCGACACACAAGCGGAAAAGTACAATGGCATTTGCAGGGCAGATAGCGCTCGCCCTGTTGTCGGGCTGTATGCTGGCGCTGTCTCTGTCGGGCCTGGATGTGTTCTGGCTGGCCTGGGTGGCCCATGTGCCCCTGCTTGTCGCCCTGCACCGAGCGGGGAGAGGCCGGGCCTTCCTGATCGCCGCCGTTGCCGGTGTCGTAGAGGCGGCAGGCATACTGTACTGGCTGCCGGGCGCCATCCATTTCATGGCCGGTTCATATACTCTCGGATTCGCATTCCTTATCGTCCATAGCCTTGCCTGGGCCGTCTGTTTCGGGGGCGCCTTGTGCTTCGGCCACTGGACCGTGCGGGGACGAGCCGCGCCCGCCGCCCGGCGAAAGGCTATGGCGCTGCGTCTCGCTTTTATCCCGGCACTCTTTGTCACGTTCGAGCTCCTGTGGTCACATGCCGCGATCCATGTTTCCTCCGTGTTCCTGCCCTTGATCGGCTACTCCCAGTGGAGCTGTCCCGTCCTTCTGCAAATTGCCGCTTATGCGGGCGTATACGGCCTGACGTTCCTTGTCGTATTCGTCAACGTTGCCGTCACGGAAGCTGTGCTGCGAATATCGTGGAAACCGGTGCTCCCGGCCGCCGTGCTGCTCCTGTTCTGTACGGCTGTCGGCATAATTCGCTTGAAGACGCCGAACGCGGCGGCTTCCGGTCAAATGATCCGCGTGGCGGTTCTGCAGGCGAACATCGAACCGTGGGACAAGCTTGACAAAACCAAAGGGGACATTCTGGCCCGGCGTTACCTGGACCTGAACAGGAAAGCGGCGGTACTCGATCCCGGGTTGGTCGTCTGGCCGGAGGCCGCCGTTCCATGGCCGCTGGAGGAGGGCGACGACCTCGTCGAAGCGGCCCTCGATATCACCCGGCCGGCCGGCTCCTACCACATCGTGGGAGCACCGTGTCGAACGATCAAGGGCAGGGAGGGCTTCCACAACACCGCATTCCTCGTTGCACCGGACAAGCGCGTTATCGCCGTATACCACAAGGTCCGCATGCTCTCTTTCATCGAAACGCCCGTGCGTTTACCCGGCGCTTCCCGGGCCCTGCGCCTGCATCCGTCGACTTCGGCGTATGTGCCCGCCACGGACAGCCGCGTCCTGCCGTCACCACCCGCGACCATAGGCGTCAACATATGCAACGAGAGCTTCTACGCCGATCTCACCCGTCGTTCGGTCAGGGAGGGGGCCGAGCTGATTGTCAGCATGTCGAACGACGGCTGGCTACCCGCGTCTACCGCGGTTCGTCAGCACTTTGGCCCGAACATCCTGAGAGCCGTGGAGAGTGGGCGGGACCTGGTGGTGGCGAATAACGTGGGTATCTCCGCGATCATAGACGCCTACGGCAGAATCGCGCACCGGACAAAGATCAGAACGGAAACCGTGTTCGCGGGGCCCGTTGCCCTCCGGTCGGGTCGGACCTTCTACACCAGGCACGGCGATACCTTCGCCTGGCTTTGCACGTGCCTGTGCGCGGCTCTGGCCGTTGTGGCCAGCCGCCGGCCGCGTAATTGTCGCAACCATTGACCGAAGTGCACCGGGAGGAGACACCCCGCGGCCACGGCCGAAACGCGGACACCCCCCCCGCGGCTCCGCATTTTCGGGGTGGGATTGTCGCATTTTGGTTGAGTTCTCAGGTCAAATAGGGTAAGATTTCCGAAATAGGCAGAAATAGCGTGCTTTGTGCTTCTGTTCTGCCGCAACTGCTGCCGGGGCCTGTCCGAGGCCGTTCCCGGGCTGGGTGGTTTGTGTCCCAGTGCAGCTTTGCCGACGATGAAGACCCAGCGAACATTGTTTGTTTCCGTGCTGTCGGCGGTACTGTGTGCAGCCACGGCAACGGCCGGGCCGTACGTGGTCCAGGAGCACTACCGCTGGCGCAACGACGACGGGAATGAGTCCGGCGCCACTTGGAAGCAGAACGAGGATGTCCCTCACACGGACCACGTGGGACCAGCCAACATCCGGCTCCGGCTCTGCATAGCGAACACGGCTGCGGGTTACTTCCCCGACGCGAACGGCTGGAACTACCGCCTCTCCTATTCAACCAACGCCGGCGGGCCGTATGCGGCCGTCCCCGTCACCGCCACGACCCAACCATTCGAAATGACGGCTACCGCCAACTACACCGACGGCGACAGTGCGTCGCAACAGATAACGGGTTCGGGCACATGGACCGCCGGCGTAGTCGTCGAGGACCCGTCGAACGATTCGGGCCTGTTCGATCTGGCGGGCGGCGAGTTCTCGAATTTCGAGTACTGCTTCCAAGCCACGACCAATGCCGTGGGCGGCGTTACATACTACTTCAGGCTGCGGAACGGCGCGGGCGACCTGGACGCCTATGATCAGACCGCCGCCCTGACGGTGATTACCGAAGCCGTGGTCAACAACGCCACGGGGGCGACGGGCATCGACACCAACACCGCCACGCTCAACGGCCAGGTGGTCACCACCGGCGGCAACAACCCGGAAGTGCGGGTGTATTGGGGAAACAACGATGGTGGAACGAACGCCGGGTCGTGGGACTCCGTCGAGAACCTGGGCACGCTGGGAGTCGGAGCATTTTCAACGAACGTCTCCGGCCTCAGCCCGAATACGCAGTACTTCTACAGGTGCTACGGCAGCAACCTGGCCGGCTCCGCCTGGGCGGCCGCGACCGCGAATTTCACAACGCCGGCGGCGCCGCCGGCAGTACTGACACTGGCCGCCTCGGACGTTGCGACGAATTCGGCGACTCTGAACGGACTGGTGACCGCAACGGGAGGCGACGCCCCCGGCGTCTACGTGTACTGGGGCGCAACCGACGGCGGCACCAATTTCGGGAGCTGGGACACCGATGAATACCTTGGCGTCCTCGGCGCCGGTGCTTTCAGCACCAACATCACCGGTCTCCTGCCGGGAAGCAACTACTGCTACCGATGCTACGTCACGAATTCGGCCCAGGGCGCATGGGCGCCCTCGGGAACGAACTTCACTACTCTGACGATCGTACTGGCGCCAACCGTTACAACGCTGGCAGCGTCGAATGTGAGCACAAGTTCCGCTACGCTCAACGGTGACCTGACATCCAACGGCGGCGAGGACCCTGAAGTCTACATCTACCGGGGCACGACCGACGGCGGCACCAGCTTCGGCGCCTGGGACACGAACGAATACCTGGGCGTGCTGAGCGAGGGTACGTTCCAAGCAGCGGCGACCGGTCTCACGCCCACGGTGCAATACCACTACCGGTGCTACGCAACCAATTCTGCCGGCGACAACTGGGCGCCCGCCTCGACCAGCTTCTGGGCCGTCGCGCCTCCCATCGCAACCAACTACCCGGCCACCGGCATTGCCACCAACTCGGCACAGATGAACGGCGAAGTCCTGCAGGACGGCGGCACGAACGTCAGCGTCTACATCTACTGGGGAACGACCGACGGCGGACCGGTCTTCGGAAGCTGGGATACCAACACCTTCCTCGGTGTACGGAACGAAGGCACGTTCTCGACCAATATCTCGGGCTTGACGCCGGGCACGCAATACTTCTACCGCGCCTGGGTCGAGAACATACAGGGCGGCGCCTGGGCGGCGCCCAGTGAGAGTTTCTGGACGGTCGTGCCTCCCGCCGTGACCAACGACTTCCCCACGGGCGTGACAACGAGCCAGGCCACGCTCAACGGCCGGCTGCTGGAGACCGGCGGCCAGGACCCGGAAGTCCACGTCTTCTGGGGCAACAACGACGGGAATGTCGACGCCGGCCTGTGGGACAATGATGTCAGCCTGGGCACGCTTGGCGTGACCAACTTCTCCACGGTGGCGTCGAACCTGCTGCCCGGCACGGTCTACTATTTCAGGAGCTACGGCACGAACGCGGGCGGCGCATCGTGGGCCCCCGGCACAACGGTCTTCGTCACCTCGTCGGGCCCGCCCCCCTACGGCGGCGCCGACCTGCTCGACGAGAGCTTCGACGGGAAAACCGGCCAGAGCCCGCCCAGCGGCTGGACCACGGATGGAACGCCGACGGTGAATGTCGTTTCCAGCAACGCGATAGCCATCGACGAAGACGAGCTGATGGTCCTGAGCCGCAGCGGCCAGAACGAAGGTGTGAGGCGTACTTTCGGCCCCGTCACGAGCGGTGACGTAGTGGTCGAATGGGCGGCCCGTGTGGATGTCTCCCAAAACACGTTCTTCTTCGTGCGCGGCAGCGGCGGACAACGCCGTATCCGTGTGCGATTCCATACGAACGGGCAGATACAATACCGCACAACGGCGGGTTGGCTCAGCCTCCTGCCATACTCCACCGATACGTGGTACCGGTTTCGACTCGAGATCGACGAAGACGCGGGCACGTGCGACCTGTACGTCAATAACGTGCAGGAGGCGGCGAGCGTCACGCTGGAGAACGCCGGCACCGGCATTGGCCAGCTCCAGGTGAACCTGCGTACGCAACCGAGCACGGTCCTGGTCGATGATGTCGAGGTCTACACGCACAAGAAGTGGGTTGGCGGTTCCAGTACTAACTGGAACGCCGCGGCAAACTGGGCGCCGAACGGTGCGCCGGGCGCCGGTGACGACGTTCGCATCACCGACGGCGATCAGCTTGACGGCCGGAACCGGCAGCCTGCCGTCACGTCGGCCGCTGCCGCAGCGGCGCTCCTGCTGGACGAGATCAACGACGGCAGCAATGCCGCCGCCGTCACCAACGCAGTACTCTCCGTCACCGGCGCCAACTCGCTGGACGTCAACGGCCAGATCACCGTTGAAACCGGCGGCACGCTGCAGATCACAAGTACCGGATCACTCGTGTGCGCCGGCGATTTCGACAACGGCGGCACATTCGATCCGGGCGCCGGCTCGACCGAGTTCGACGGGGACACCACACTCAAGGGCACATCGTCATGGTCCTTCAACAACATCACCGTAACCGACACCCTCAAGCTCGCCGCCACGGGGACCGTCAGCATTGCCGGCGATCTGTCGAACAACGGCACGCTTCTCCACAATTCGGCCACGACGGTATTCGGGGGCAACACGGTGATCGACGGGTCGAGTACTTCCAGTCTCTACAACGTTACCGTCACCGGCTCCCTCACCGGCCACAGCAGCAGCATGGAGATAGCCGGCAACTGGGACAGCTCGGCGGGGGTCTATTCCAACAACTCCGGAACGGTAGTCCTGAACGGCACTGCATCGCAGATGGTTCGAACCGGCGGCGCCTACAACCCCGCGACAACCAACAACAACTGGAAGAACAACTGGTACGAGATAGTCGTGAGTAACGCTTCACCCGCGGGTGTCATCTTTGCGGACGGCTTCAAGACCACGAACTTCACATGCACCACGCCCGGGGCGGCCCTGCACTTCAGGTACCAGGAGGGAGTCACCAACGTGTTCGAGATCGTGGCTAACGGCGGCCTGAACATCCAAGGCGCAACCAACCAGCTCGTCACGCTGCGGCGCTATGGCGGCGCCGACGCGGCAACGAACCGCTGGGAAATCTATCCGCACAGCACGGGTGGGGTATGGACGGTAAGCTATGTTGACGTGAGCTACTCGGTGAACTCCGCGCCGTCGAACAACTACATCTATCCCACGGCGTCCGTTGACTCGGGCTATACAGTCAACTGGTTCCTACCCACGCTTGTTACCCTCTCCTGGTTCGAAGCGATCGGCAGGTCCAACAGCGTCAGCGTGCGCTGGAAGACGCACGCCGAGTTGAACAACGCCGGTTTCAACGTGTATCGCAGTCCGGAAGCCGGCGGGACCTACACCCGCGTCAATTCCGCGCTCATGCCGGGGCTCGGCAGATCGAGCAGGGGCAGTGAATACGTGCTGGTGGACGCCGGCATCGTGCCGGGCACCACGAACTATTACAGGCTGGAATACGTCGAGTTCGACGGTACGTCCGAGATATACGGTCCAACAGCCGCCTATCCCGACGATGCGGACGGAGACGGGATGACGGACGACTGGGAGCAGTTCTACGGGCTCAACGCCGCCTCGAACGACGCGGCGGGCGACAAAGACGGGGACCTCATCTCCAACTACGACGAGTATCTGGCGGACACGAATCCGGACGATCCGGACGACGACGAGGGCCTGGGCGGAGGGCAGGAGCCCGTATGGCCCGCGGGAGACTCGGGCATCTACAAGGTCTTCGTAGAAGACGACGGGATCTACCGACTAACGCACGCCTATCTCAAGAACACCGCCGGAATCACGAACATCGGCGACTGGGTCCTCGACAATGTGAGGCTGTACAGCGCGGGTTCCGAGATTCCGCTGCGGGTTCACAACGAGGGGCCCGCAACGTTCGGAACCAACGATTACGTAGAGTTCGCCGGAATAGGGCTGGATACAAGGTTCACCGCACGCAACGTGTACTGGCTATACCACGCCGCCAACGCCGGTCTCAGAATGCCTGAGATCGCGGGTCCCCCGAGCGGCAAGCTCACAACCAACTATCTGCATACCGAACACTTCGAACAGAACGAATGGTACCAGGAGGAGTTGTCGGACGACGCGCCGGACGACGACCACTTCTTCCTCAACGTGTTCCTCCAGGCGCCGGACAGCACCGATCAGTTCCCCGTGCTGACCGACGTGTCGCCCGTCGACACGTCGGCCGTCGTGCGGGTCGCGCTCAGGAACGTGGGGTACACCGCCTCGCACAATGTCCAGGTTCAGATCAACGGCAATGCCCTTCCCGATGACAGTTGGACCGGCGACGCCGAACACGTCTACGCCGCGACCACAGCCCAGTCCAACCTGACGAACAATGCCGCGAACACCGTAACCGTAACGCTGCCGCCGCCCACCAATCCCGGCCCGGAACAGATCCTGATCGATCACATTGAGATCGATTACGTGAGGGACCTGGTCACAACGAACGACAGCCTGACATTCACAGTGCGCAGTCAGGGCAGCAATGAGTACCGGGTGACCGGCATCACCACCAACGACCTGCATGTATTCAGAGTGAGCGGCTCAACGAACGTGGTGCTCATCACCAACATTACGATCAGTATCCCGAGCAATACCGTCGTTTTCTCGGATAACACCGTTTCCGGCGTCACCTACATGGTTGTCGGACCACAGGCCCGCAAGACTCCCGCGGCCATCGTAGAGGACAGCGCAAGCAACCTTCGCAGCACAACCAACCGGGCTGACTACATCATCATCGCGTACGACTCGTTCGCGGGTTCCATGGTTCCTCTGGTCACCAACTACCAGGCGCAGGGCATGCAGGTCAAGCTGGTCAATGTCTCAGACGTATACGATGACTTCAGTTTCGGAGTCATTACGCCATATGCGATCAGGGACTTCCTTTCCTATGCCCGCAGCTCCTGGCGGAAGCCGGCTCCCGCATACGTCCTGCTCGTAGGCGCGGGGACCTATGACTACAGGAACTACGAGGACATGGGCTTCGCAAACTACATACCCGTCAAGATGATCCACGATGTCGAATCCATAGAGGCGGCTTCAGACAACTGGTTTGTGTGCCTGGACGGCGATGATGATATCGCCGCGGACATGTACGTCGGCCGCTTCCCCGCAAGGAGCACGGACGATGTGGACGCCATGGTAAACCGTACGCTCGCCTACCGGAACAACACCGAAGATCTGCCCTGGAAAACGAACGTGCTCGTGATAGCCGATGCGGCAGACCAGCGGTTCGAGGACATCTGCGAGTCCGCACTCGCGCACACAAGCGGCTACACCAGTGAGTCAGTATACTACCGCACGTACTCCGGAAACAAGGTGGCATGCCGAACGGCAATCACCGATGCGTTGAACGCCGGCGCCCTCGTCGCGCTCTATGCCGGACACGGCCACATAGAAGTCTGGTCGGACGGAATCCTGCGGTCGAGCGACGTGGCATCTCTGACGAATTCGGCAAGGTTGCCGTTCATGGTAACGCCCACGTGCATGAACGGCTCGTTCACCTGGCCGCCTGATTACGGACTCGAGCCCATGGCCGAGGAACTGCTAACCCGGTCCGGGGGCGCCGTGGCATGCCTGTCCCCTTCGGGCATGTCCTCCCCGCCGCATCAACAGCAACTCGTGGACGACCTCTTTGACACCGTATTCGGGGACGGCACCTTCCGCCTTGGTCCGGCAGTCGCGAGGGCAAAACTCAAGACCAGGAGTCAGCTCGGAGAGGCGGCACGCATCGTGATCCGGACGTTCATCCTGTTCGGCGACCCGGCGCTCTCGCTGAAACACTCAACGCCCGTACAGGATCAGACGTCACCGGAAATCACCAATACCGTTCCCGCCGGCCTCGCCGCCGTGCATCTCCCGTCCAGCATACGAATCGACTTCAGCGAGGCAATGGACGACATCGCCACACGCGCGGCTACGGACATCTCACCGGCGACGCCCGGCGCGCTTCGCTGGGAAGAAAACACCCTCGTGTTCGAGCCGCACGGACAGTTCGATCGCACCGCAACCTATACCTTCTCTGTTTCGTCCAACGCGTGTGACCTGGCCGGCAACAGGCTGACCAACGATTTCGTGCTCAGCTTCACACCTGCCCGTGTGACGATGTCCGGAACGATCTCCAACGTAACGCCATCCGTCGGCCCGGTGCACCTCAGTCTCTTCGATTACGATCCGCTGGCCGATGCTGATGCGTTCCTCGCCGGGCAGGCGAACGGACCGTATACCGACGTGGTGAAAGGAGTCGGACCCTTCGGCATCACAAACCTGCCGAGCGGCCCGTACTGGCCATGGGCCTACGTTGATGCCAACACAAACGGCGCGTGGGATGCCGGTGAAGCCATGGGGCAGTATCCGACGGCTCCCGTCAATGTCGGCACAGGCGACGTCACGGGAATCGACATCGTCATAACCCTGTTCGATTCGGATCAGGACGGACTGCCGGACTATGTCGAAGACGGGTCCGGTGTCTTCGTCAGTGCGGTGAAGACGGGCACGAAGAACGGAACGCCGGACACCGATGCGGACGGATTGACGGACCTGGCCGAAGTGACGCAGCACTTCACCGACCCGAACAGGGCCGACACCGACGATGACGGAATGGACGACCGCTCGGAGATCATCGCCGGAACAAGCGCTACGAATCCCTTGGAGGTATTCGAAATAGGCGGAGTGGACGTGCCCTCATCCAACACCGTGACCCTCTCCATCATCGGCCGTTCCAATAGAGTGTACACGCTCTGGATGTCGACGGGGCTTCTTGCTCCCGCGGCATGGACCAACCTCGAAGAGAGAAGCGGCGCCGTCGGCGTCGTCACCTTCACCAACACCACGGGAGAGGCCAACTGCTACTACAGAATCGACGTCAGGCTGGCCCCATGATGGACTCCTGCATGGATATCTCTCTTGCGAACATCCATTTGCGTCTCAGGTTCAGTGACGCATCGCTGTGCCGCCGCTGCGCCACGGTATTCGGCTCCAGCCCCGGCGGGCGCCGGACAAGTGAGACGGCGTCGGCCGTTCTCGATGTGCGCACAAACGAAGCCCAACCGTCCCACAGCAGTACTTCCCTTCCGCTGGACGGCTACGGCGAGTACAACGGTGTCTTCGATCCAGCCACCGACCATGGCTTCGTTGTTCTCACCGGTTCGTCTCCTGCTGAAGCACTGGCCAACTGCGTGCGCGGTCTGTGTTCCACGCTCGTCTTCTCGAACGGGGGGTTGGTGCTGCACGCGGCGTGTCTTGCGAAGGATTCTCACGCTTGGCTTTTCGCCGGGCCGTCGGGGGCCGGCAAGTCAACGATCTGCGACCTGTCACCTCAGCATACCATGGCGAGTGACGATCTCACCGCAGTCACAGAGCATGATGAGGGATTCCGCGCATGGGGATTGCCGGATGCGCTCGGACCGTATGAAATCAAAGGTGTCTTTGTTCTCGTGCAGGACACCGAGAACAGCATTGTGCCGCTCACCAATGCGAAGGGCGTGGCCAAGGCGCTCGCGCTGCCGCGCGGCGAGTCACGGCCCGATATCATCGCGGGAACGCTTGCCATTCTGGATCGGCTGACACAACATGTACCAGTGATGGAGCTGCATTTCAGAAAGGACCCGTCGTTCTGGGAGTGTGTGTTGGGGAGTAGCGGGAAGGAACAAAGGGCAGAAGAGGATGGACAGTATTGACAGAGTGTCAGACGACTCGGTCTTCACCAGATCCGAGCACGTTGTGTCGCGGACGGTGGATGGCGAAGAAGTCATTGTCGAACCCGGCAACGGCATGGTGAACATCATAAGCGCCGTAGGGTCAAGGATTTGGGGACTATTGGACGGCAATCGTACGGCTGTCGAGATAGCCAACATCATCGCGGCTGAGTACGAGGTCGAGCCGGATCAAGCGTTGCGGGATTGCCTCGGATTCCTGAGCGACATGGAAAGCAAGAAGCTCGTCAATGCAGCGGAGTAGAGCGATGCCTCAGGATCCCGGCACTCCAACACGAGGACATCCCGACACGTCATCGGCACTCGACCCCTACCAGCGCGTACTTCAGAAGACCTTCGATCACCGGATTCCTTTCACAGCGCACTGGGAGCTGACATACCGCTGCAACCTGTCGTGTCTGCACTGCTATGCTACGAACAGGACCGGCGGGAAGGAGCTCACCACAAATGAGGTGAGGAACGGTCTCGACCAGCTGGCGCGGATGGGCTGTCTGTTCCTTGCCCTGACGGGCGGCGAGGTCTTTTGCAGAAGCGATCTGCTTGAAATCCTGACCTATGCGAAGCAACGCAGTTTCGCTCTGTACCTCTTCACGAACGGCACCATGTTAACCCCCGACGCCGCGGATGCGATCGCGGCAATCGAGCCGGTGAGCGTTGACATCAGCCTGTATGCCGTAACGCCGGAGATCCATGATCGCATAACCACCGTCAGGGGATCACACGAAAAGACCGTGAAAGCCCTCCGCCTGTGCAGGAACAAGGGACTCAACGTCACGATCAAGTCGCCGCTGCTGAGGTACAACATCGACGAGTTCGAACGTCTCCGCTCGTTCGCAAACGATATCGGCGCGCGCTTCGTTTTTGACTTCCTTCTGGTGCCCGCCGACGACGGTTCCAGGCCGATGCAGGAGCACGGGCTCTCCGAACAGGAACTCCGCCGGTTCATAGCGGCCAACGTCCAGCACCCCGAAGTCGCACCCGAAGCGCCGCACGAATCCGCCTACCTGTGTGGCGCGGGCTCCAACGCCATCTGCATCACGCCCACGGGCGATGTCTTGCCGTGCCTGGCAATCCGCGAGCCTGTCGGCAATCTGCGACAGCAGCGGCTCGCCGAGATATGGAAGTCGCCTTTGCTTGACAAACTGAGGAATTCCCGGTATCGTAGTCTGGTTGATTGCCGAGGATGTGAGGATGCAAGCTATTGTTCGCGCTGCGCCGGAGTCGCGCATGCCGAATGTGGCAACATCCTTGGCAGACAGGATTCCGCATGCGTTGTCGCAAGAGCCACGAAGGAAGCAGTTGAGGCGAGACGACCATGAGCAGGAAGAAGCGATACGATAAGCCGCGGATTCTGCACAGAGAACAGCTGGAGGTGCTGGCGGCCGTATGTGATTCCGCGTGGGTCCCCAGCAAGACCTGCATGCTGAAAGGCCAACCCGGCTGCCTGAAGACGCGCTTCTGAACGGCGGCCAGGTAACCATGCCAATCAACGGTCACGCCGGCAACATCGCCAGGAAAGCCCTGACCGACGAGTTGCGTACCGGAAGAACCGTGCAACTACCGGTTAGGACGAACAGCATGTCCCCCACCCTTCTCCGGGGAGACAGCCTCGAGATAGCCCCCGCCGACGTGTCGCACCTGCACTGTGGTGACATCGTGCTTGTGGACTGCGGCGATGAATGGCTCGTCCATCGGCTCATGTCGACTCGATCGGTCCGCCGGCATCGAGTGGCCATAACGGCGGGAGACAGCTTGCGCGGCCTTGATCCGCCTTTTCCTCTCAGCGACGTCATCGGGCGAGTCGTCGGGATAGAGCGCGCGGGCGCGCATGTGCCGATAGCGCCGGCGCCGGCAGCACGGCAGGACGTGCATCTTCTGCTGCTGTCATTCCCGGGCATCCCGGACGGCCCGGCGCCGCAACGGGATGCCCTCATTGAGATGGCGAAAGAGGAAGGATTGGCGCCCCTCATCCACTACCACGGCAGCGGCTCTGTCGAGGAACAGCAGCGTCCGGCGTTCGAACGGGAGTATGTTGCGCTACTCGGACGGAACACTCTCTTCCTGAGGGAGTTGTCGCGAGTCGCCAACGCCCTGGCCGGCATCGACTTCATTCTGCTCAAGGGGGCCTACCTCGCCGCTTCCGTATATCCGTCGCCGGGATTGCGCCAGTTCGGAGACATCGACATGTTGATCAGGCCGGCGGATTTCCGGAACGTGCACGGCCGGCTGGTAGCCGGGAGTTATGCTCCGGCGCCGGGGCAAACAGTGCCCGACGGGGAGCCGTCAACCTCACCCTATCTGAACAGTGTCAGTTATAGAAATCGAAACGCCGGTCCGTCGCTTCATCTGCACTGGCACCTTACGAACTCCATCCTCCCCAAATACACGGACTGTCGTGTCGACATGGATGAGATATGGAGACGTTCATCTCCGGGCTCCGGTAATTGGCTCGAGATGTGTCCGGAACATACGGTTATGCATCTCGCCGAACACGCTCTCCGGCACTCGTTCGACAGACTCATCCTGGTCCGCGACATCGCGGAAGTCATCAACAGGTTCGATGGCCGCATCGACTGGTCCTTGCTGGTGAATCATTCCACCCGTTTCGGCCTGACCGCCCCGGTCTATTACGGCCTTCTAATGGTTGCACGAAAGACAGGAACACCGGTTCCGCCGAATGTGCTCGCGAACCTCAAGCCGAAACGGCCGGGCCTGTCGGCTCGCCTCTTCCAGATGCTTCTGATGCGGGACGTCCGGCACCCGGAACTGTGTAATCTTGCCTACCTGGGCAATACACCGTCGACATCGACCAAAATCGGCTTTCTGTGGAGCGTTCTATTCCCCCCCAAAGCAGTCCTTGCTCATGCGTACCACAGAAAAGAGGCGGACATCGGTCCGGCGCTGTACCTGTCCAGAATCCGCCGGGGGCTGCGCGCCGCGGCCCGATGCGTGTTCACTTGACGAACAGCGGATTCGCCGCAAGCCTGAGCCCGCGGCCCCGGACGACGAGCCGGTAGTAGCCGCGTTTGGCCGCTGACTCATCCATGAATGCCCCGGCAACGGGCGTGTTCGTTGCGACTGTGTCGGCGACCGCACCGTCCTTTACGAGCGTCAGGGTAACATCCTCGCCCGGCACGGCGCTCGAGACAGCGTATCGAATCTCGGGCACGCCCGATTCGTTCCGTCCCACCTCCCAGCGGTCCAAGACAAGCCGTTGCTCATCTCGATTCCGCCTCGCGTAGAATCTGCCGGCGCCCAGTGCAAGGCAGATCGTCTGCTGACGCTTGTCCGCGGCCCATACCATCGTCTCGACGTTCCGCATCCTCTTGCCGGCCTGCCCTTCGTAGTGGTAGAGCATCTCGCCAAAACACAACGGGACGTGCTTCCGTTTCCCGGCCGTGTACTCCCGCAGCGCCGCGTCCCAGGCCGACCCCGGGTTCAGAAGCGTATTGGCATCCTCATAGATACCCCCGAAACCGCTGTATCCCGAAGTGACTTTCAGCGCCTCGGGGTACGGCCTGGTGTCCGCCGCGAAGGATGGGTTCCACAGTCGTGCTGCCAACCGCAACGCGGCCGGCCCGTCGGAAGCCGCGAAATCGTGATGATCAACGGCTTCGGGATGCGCCCAGTAGTGGACAAGGTCCTTCGAACGAAGGTAGTCGATGGTGCGCCTATGGCTCGCCCACGAACCCGATCGACCATAGATCCTGAAAGACGGCACACGCGCCGCACAGAAATCGACAACCACACAGAGAAGCACGACCGGCAGAACCAGGCCAATAACCATGGAGCGTCTGATCTCTCTCTTCGAGTAGGGCGAGCGACGCGCCAGGAACCGAGGCATGCAGACCACCCCGCAACAGGTCACGACAAGCAGGAACAGGAGCAGCCTGGTTCCGATTATCCACCCTGCGTCCCGAGGCCACGTGAATCCGCGCGTCTCAGGGATGTTCGCAATGATGTCGGGATCGTCGCAGCCAAGGACGATAATGTTCCTCTGATGATCATGGCAGACCAGATCGCCTTTCCGGAGTGAGCCCGTCCAGTAGAACCGGGGACACACTTCCACTCCGGGAACATAGAGCACGTCGGACTGACGTGCGTTCTCCTTCGCGATGGCATCGAGGTAGTTGCCGGCCCCCCTGGAAAGAACGGATCGGCGCGAGAAGTCCATCCAGAAGATGTTGCGCAACGGCGGAAGACCGTACTGAATGGTATCCGTTAGATTGTCGGTGAGGAAGATAACATCAACGCCATGCCCATCAGCAACATCTGTCAGTTTCTCGAGCGAATACATGCCGTAACTCGACATTTCGCTATGCACGTGCAGGATGCACGAGTATACTTGTTCGCGAGGCCCGTTGCTGGACGAGTGACTCTCGTCCGCTGCCGAAGAGACGGTCAGCAGGCACAACAGACAGAGAAGCACATACAACATGAGTGAAGCCGCCTGTCCTCGAATTCTACACGTCATCACACGACTCGATCCCGGCGGATCGGCAACGAACACGATAGTAAGTGTCGACCTTCTGCGCAAACACGGATTTGCCACGGCGCTCGCATACGGCGTCACCAATGATCCGAACGGGAAAGTGGCCGCGGACCTCGCCGGCCGAGCCGTCGAACCGCTCACGCTCCCCCATCTGGTCCGGAACCCCGAACCGGTCAGCGATCTGCGCGCGCTGACAGAGATAAAGGCGCTGCTGGCCAACAACGCTTTCGACATAGTCCACACGCATTCCTCAAAGGCAGGCGTACTCGGACGGCTCGCAGCGGCTTCATCCGGCATCCCGGCCATCCATACGCCACACGGCCACATCTTCTATGGCTACTTCGGGGGGATTCTCACCTCCCTGTTCGTCTTCATCGAACGTTGGATGGCCCGACGAACGAAGCGGATCGTGTCGTTGACCGATCGCGAGACTGCCGAGTCGCTCGAGAGAGGGATAGGGACCGTCGACCAGTATGTGACGATCCCCAGCGGCGTGCCCCTCGCCTCGTTCCGCAACATACCTTCGGACATGGGCTCGCGCTTCCGCCGGGAACATGCCATTCCGCCGGGCGCCCTTCTATTCGTCTCGGTAGGCAGGCTGGTGCCGGTAAAGGGCTTCGATATCCTGATCCGTGCATTCGCCGAGGCCGGACTCGAGAAGGAGGATGCCCGCCTCGCGATCGTGGGTGACGGCGCCGAGATGTCCGCGCTCGAGCAGATTGCGCTCGATACCGGTGTCAGAGAGAGAGTCATCTTCACGGGCGCCCTGGACGACGTGCGAGGTGCGCTGGGCGCCGGTGACGTGTTTGTTCTCGCAAGCCGCAACGAAGGCATGGGGCGAGCGGTCATCGAAGCAATGGCGGCCGGCCTGCCGATCCTGGCGACTTCCGTCGGCGGCATCCCCACCGTTGTCACGGATCACGGGAACGGCATCCTCGTTCCGGCCGATGATTCCACCGCGATGGCCCGGGCAATGGAAGAGATCGGGGCTTCGCCCGGTGTTCGCTCACAATTCGGGGAACACGCCGCCACGGCGGTCTATCCCGAGTACGACCAGGAAACCATGATCGAACAGCTGGCGGCGCTGTACAGGGAGGTACTGAAGTGAAGTGCGCCATACACCAACCGCAATTCCTGCCGTGGCTGGGGTACTTCGACAAGATGGGCAAGGCGGACGTCTTTGTCCTGCTCGACAACGTCCAGTTCAAGAAGAACGAATTCCAGAACAGGAACAAGATACGGGTCGGCAACGAGGCCCGTTGGATCACCGTTCCCGTGAACTACTCCTTCGGCACACCGATCAATCGAGTCCCGGTCGTCTATGACCGGCCGTGGTGCAGGAAGATGCTGGCAACCATGGAGCAGTCCTATGGACGCTCCCCGGGATATGATCGGTACGCCGGCGAGCTTGCCGAGATCCTGGGAAGAACCTGGGGTAACATAGCGGAACTCAACCGGGCAACCGTCGCGTGGCTGGCGTCGTGTCTTGGAGTCGCGACAGAAACGCTGGCGGCATCGGAGCTGCCGGAGTTCTCGACGAATCCCACCCAGCGCCTGGTAGACATCTGCAGGCATTTCGGTGCCGAGACCTATCTCTCCGGTGCCGGCGGGCACGATTACCTGGAGACGCAGAGATTCGACGAAGCCGGTATCACGCTGGAATTCCAGGAGTTCTTGCATCCAGACTACCCGCAATGGTACAATTCGGAGCGTTGTGGCTTCATGTCGCACCTTTCCGCCGTGGACGCCGTCTTCAATGACGCAACGGATCTACTGACCGCACAGGGGACAGCACTCGATGAGAATACTGGCGATCGGCGCCCATCCCGATGACATCGAATATGGCTGCGGCGGGTTCCTGTCCTTGTCCGTCGACAAGGGCCATGAAGTGAGTCTCTTTGTGGCCACCGACGGCTCCGCCACGGAAGGGGCGGACAGGGTCGCGGAGCAGGAGAAGGCAGCAGATCTCCTCGGTGCCAGAGAGCTGTTCTGGGGGGGATTCCAGGACACGGCGCTCATCCCGGGCCGGGAACTGATTGTATCCATCGAGAACGTACTTGAGAAAGCATCACCCGAGATGGTGCTGGTCAACGCGGCCGACGACGCCCACCAGGACCACCAGGCTGTCGCGAGCTGCACAATCACGGCGTGCAGGTACGTGCGGCGCGTGCTCTTCTACCACGACTACACGACACTGCACTTCGAGCCGAACACCTTCGTTGACATTGCTTCCGTTCTGAACAAGAAACGTGAACTGCTCAGTTGCCACGCGTCACAGGTCGAGAAGACCTATCCCACGGGACTTGACATGCTGGAAAGCGTGAACGCATTGGCCACGTATTACGGCTTCGTGGCGAAGGTCAAGTACGCAGAGGGCTTCTGTGCGCTGCGCAACCTGATCGAGCCCTGAGGAAGGAGGCCCGGTCCCTGATCCCGCATTCACGACCCGACATCAACGACAGCGATATCGCAGCAGCGGTCGATGCGCTGCGGGCGAGGCATCTCTCGGACGGCGCCGAGGTGGCGGCCCTGGAGTCCGAGCTGTCGGCGAACCACGATGGCGCCCACGTTGTGGTCGTATCGTCCGGAACCGCCGCGCTCTACCTCTCGCTGGTTGGTCTGGGCCTGAAGCCCGGACGGAAGGTCATACTGCCGTCATACACGTGCAATGCGCTCCTCTGCGCGGTGTGGCATGCCCGCGGCATACCGGTTTGTGCCGACGTTGCCGGCGGCTCCGTGAATATCTCCGCTTCAACCGTGCGGCCGCTGATGGACGATTCCGTGGCCGCAATCATCGCGCCGCACATGTTTGGGTGCCTTGCCAACATCGACGAACTGGCCGGACTGGGGGTCCCCGTCATAGAGGACTGCGCGCAGGCCCTGGGCGGCAGCCACAGGGACGGCGCCCCAACTGGAACGAAGGGAACGGTATCGGTACTATCCTTCTACGCCACGAAGCTCCTTCCCGCCGGCCAGGGCGGAGCGTGCGTTACGCCTGACCCCGAGCTGGCGGAGAGAATCCGCATGCTGCGCGCATGCGATGAAACAGCGCCGTCGCCCCACGCCTTCAACTTCCGCATGTCCGACGTCTGCGCGGCGCTGGCGAGGGCGAAGCTCGCGGACTTGCCCGCCGCCCTGGCGGAACGACGGAGACTGGCGGATGTGTACGATGCGGCGTTCGGGGAGAGCTCCCTGCGGCGCATCTCGGGGGGCCGACAGTCGCCATGTTTCCGTTACCTTCTTCACATCGATAATGACGTTGACGCTTTCCTGGGCCTGTCGGAGGCCGAGGGCATCATGTGCAGGCGTCCGGTCTGGCGTCCGCTTCACCACACGGCGGGAGGAGAGTGCCCCGCGACCGAGGCCCTGGAGCAGACGCTCGTCTCCGTGCCGCTGTATCCGGGACTGACGTCCGAGGAAATCAACACCGTGTGCAACAGGCTGACGCCACTGACTGCAGCCCCTCCACCCCGGGAAAAGGATCCTGGAACATGAGCTCCGACGCAAACATGGAGGGTGTGGGCAAAAGCCTCGGCAGGATTCTGCTGCTGCTTGGCTTTGTACTTCTCGTCGTCACGTCGATAGTCCCGCTGCCCAACCTCATACGGAGCCTGGTCGTGATCTTTGCCAGTGCCGTTACGGTAGTCTACGTGTCGATGCCGTTCATCATGCGCGTCGCGACGGCGATGGGCGCCATCGATCATCCCGGCGGCCGCAGGATACACGACATACCCACCCCGAGGTTCGGCGGCATTGCCGTATATGCAGGAGTAATCGTCGCGCTCTGCTTGACCAGCATGCACTACATGCCCAACCTGAAGGCGCTGCTCGTCGGCGGGTCCCTTGTTCTCGTTGTGGGAGTGCTCGACGATATCGCCGCGGTGCGGGCATCGGTGAAGCTCTTCGGGCAGCTGGCCGCCTGCGCCATTCTCGTCGGTGATGGCGTGTGCGTCTCGTTCCTGCCGGCCACATGGTGGGGCATTGCCGGCGAATGGCTGATAACTGTCGTATGGATCGTGGGCATCACCAACGCCGTCAACTTCCTGGACGGCATGGACGGGCTCGTCGCGGGGCTCGTGTGCGGCACGAGCGTGATCTACTTCACCCTGTCGATCCTGCTTGGCTCCAACATGCTCGCCTACTGTTCCGTTGCGCTCTTCGCGGCATCGGCGGCGTTCCTGTCGCACAACATCAAGCCCGCACGCATCTTCCTCGGGGACGGCGGCAGCAACTTCCTCGGGTTCTTCCTGGCAGCGCTCAGCATACACGGCACCTGGGCGAAGCGCGATCCGCTGGTATCGTTCTTCATTCCCATATTGATCCTGTCCGTGCCTATCTACGACATGGTCTTCACCACGGTGGCACGCATTGCATCGGGCGACGTAACGTCGCTCCGATCGTGGCTGGAATTCACGGGCAGGGACCATATCCACCATCGTCTCGAACAGCTGGGCCTGACACGAGGATGGGTCGTGGTTACGATCTGCTTCCTCAACATGGCCGTCGGGCTCGGGGCCATCACGCTCTTCGAGGCAAGAACCTACGGCGGGGTCGCACTCATAGCGCAGGGCGTCTGCGTATACGTGATCCTGGCTCTCCTGGAGGTCCTCGGTGCCCGCGGCCGGGACAGTTGAAATGGAATCGGAATTCTCCCTCTCAATAGCCGATGTCTCCTTCACCGTCGACAGTGACGTGCCGGTGGCCGGCCACGATGAGGAACCCTACGCCCCGTTCACGGCCCGGGCCGGACGGGAAGCTGCCGATGATCTTCCCGTCACTGTCCGCGCAATCAACGCCGACGCCCCGAACCTCACCGAGGACCAGAAGCTGTTCGAGGGCGACAGGGCGTGGGCGATGTACAGGGACGAATCCGGCCGCCACGTGGTGGGCTACACCGGACGCCGACGCAAGCGCCGCCGCCTGTGGCAAGCCCGCATCTCAAACGACCTGGATTCCATGGAAATCGTCTACGAACAGGAGCTCGTGTCGTCCGACAATGAGAAGAAGATGATTTCGAACCCCTTGCGCCGACCGCTCGACGAGATTGCAATGACCTATGTCCTCGCGCGGCTCGAAGGCCTAATCCTCGACGGCATCGCCGCGGTCGTGGCGGGCAAGGGGCTGATCCTCGCGGGACGCACCGGCTCGGGAAAGACAAGAGCCGCACGGATACTCGGCCGGTACGACGATTTCCGTGTCCTCAGCGACGGCCGCGCGGTCATCAGACCGTCGGGTCTCGCAGAGCTGAAGAAGACATCGGCGAAGGGAGGCGACGCCGAGGCGACCAAGCCCGAGAAATGGTTCAATGTGTTCGGGACGCCCTGGATCGGACCTACGGCCGTGTCTCGGAACGAGAGCGCCCCGTTGCACGCGGTTCTGTTCCTCGCACCCGGCGGGCCCAACAGAGCCATCCCCCTGCCCTTGGCCGCAGTGGAAGGCTTCCTGAATCCACTGGTCAACATACCATGGCAGGATCCCGAAATCGCACCGGTCGTGCAGGACTTCTGCAGGCGCGTTACAGCCGCTGTGCCGGCCTACGAGCTGCAGTTCAAGCCTCGCCGTAGCTTCGCGAAATACCTTCGGAATTTCGCCGGCACACTTCGCTAGCAACACGCAGATGGCCCCGCGACGTGCTCTTTTCGCTTCCCGTTGGCGCCTGGTTTCGCTAGACTGGATGCATGATGAGGCGAATCTCCACGGCTATCATCTTCCTGCTGACTTGCTGCCCGCGGCTTCCCGCCAACGAGGAAACGGACCACCGTGTCCGGCAGGCCCAGGAAGAACTCGACGTGCTGACACGCGTTGCCGAGACCGTCACCAACCAGGTCGAGCGCGCCAACTGGGACAAGCGCGTCAAGCTCGCCGAAAAAACACTCGCCCACGCCAAGCGCCTCGTCGCCCTCGAGCAGAAGCAGAAGAACTTCGCGTCTTCGCGCGAGATGTCCGTCCACGAGGACCTGCAGCAGGTCGTCGCGTCCATCGAGACCGACACCGACAACCCCAAGCGCAGGATCGCCGAACACAACGCCCGTATTCGCGACCTCAAGAACAAGCGCGCCGCACTTGAGCGCACTATCGCCGCCGGCACCGGCGACCGAACTTACGCCGAGCGTGTCCAACTCGACGGCTGCATCCAGAATATCGACGCTGAGATTCTCGCGAATATGCTTCGCCGCGACGCCGACGACCTGGGCGTGCGCCTCGCAACCGAGGCACAGCGGATCGACGAGATGCGACGCTCGGTTGACGTTACCAAGCGCATCACAATCCGTACGCTCCTCCAGAAGAAGGAGGCAATCGCCTTCGCGAAACGGAACGTCGAGGAATTCACGCTGCAGCGCGACAAGCTGGAGTCACATGAACAGGAGACCGCCACCTCTCTGGCGTTGGCCAGCGAGCGGTTTGCGCAGCTCGACGAGGAAATCAAGCTGCTCGGCGATCAGCTCCAGCTCGAGCGCCCGGGCAGCATCCTGAAGCGCCTTTGGAAGTCGGACAGCCCACAGGTGAGACGTCTGCGCGAAATGCAGGAGCGAGCGAGAAGCGAGAAAACACTGCTCGCCGTCAGGGTCAAGCACCTGGAGGCCCAGGCCCTGGCTCTGAACCTGCACTTGGGCCTCGTAGACCAGGGAATCGAGCTCTTCCACTGCGAAAAGAGATTCACCGCTCACGAACTGTCGGTGGCGCGCGGCAGGTACCTCCGCTATATCACCGCACCGTTCCTCATCGTCCTGCTCCTGGTCCTGGTCTACAAGTTCATCAGTCACATCATATTCCCCCGCATCTTCAAGCAGGACCACCTGTTCGTCGCGCGCCGGCTGGGCACTTACACGCTCATGCTCCTGATCGCACTGGTCCTGACCGTGTCCTTCCTCGAGGACCTGAAGGCAATCGCAACGGTCATGGGTATCGTGGGCGCGGCCATAGTCATCGCCCTGCAGGACCTGTGCAGCGCGTTCGCCGGCTGGTTCGTGATCATCGCGAGCGGCAAGATGAAAGTCGGCGACCGCGTCGAGATCGACGGGCATCGCGGGGACGTGATAGATATCCAGATACTGCGAACGGTACTGCTCGAGCTGAACAACTGGCTCGGGGTTGACGAGCCGACCGACCGTACCATCGTGATCCCGAACAACTTCGTCTTCAAGAGCCACGTTTTCAACTATTCCAACGTGCATCCCTACATCTGGGGCAAGGTCGACATCATACTCACCTTCGAATCCGACCCGGTCGCGGCCAAGGAGCTGTTCACGAAGATCCTGGAGGAAGAGACGAAAGAGGAGTTCGAGAAGGCACAGGAAGCCGGCCCAATGATGGAAGAGCGCTACGGCAAGAGGCGTACCGACTACAAGCCCAAGATCCACACCGTAGTAGCTGATAGCGGGCTCGTGTTCAGCCTGCACTACGTTTCACACTACACCCGCTTTGCGGAAACGCGCGACAAGATCATGGAACGTTGCGCGAAGGAATTCTATCTCAGGGAAGATCTCCAATTCGCCTACCCGACCGAGCGGCATATCCCCACGCCAACGACGTAGGAGGAAGTCGTCCCACACTCGTAATTCGCTCTCGTCGCCGCTCTCGTCAACCGACCGCCATTCACGCCCCCTGCTACTTCCCCAAATCGTAGTGCCGCTTGAAGTGCTTGTTCTCGTTCAGTAGCTTCTTGAGGCTCTTCTTCGTGCGGCTGGAATCGGTAAAGCCGACCAGGCGGAGCGCCTTGCCCGTGACAAAGTCCTCCTTGATCCGCCGCGTCTTCATGCCCTTCTTCCGAAGCTCGAACTCCAGCGTGACGAACGACTTCGACTTGCCGCCGATGACCCACAGCTTGTCCTTCGTCGAATAGTGGAACAGCTTCGCCGACTTGTCCGGCGCCAGCAGCGCGATCCGATGCTTCTTCTTCGGGTGGATGTAGAACGCGGTCAACCCCCTGTACGGCGTCTTGCCGATGAGCCGGGGCTTGCCCCAGTCCACGTCCAGCTCATGCGTCTTCTTCACGGACCATATCTCCACCCCCTCCGGCTCCGTCGTTATCTCCACGGTCACCAGCGCATCGGGCGGCGTGTCATCCGGCGGCGGCCATTTCACGGAACAGGCAGAAAACAGAGGAAGCAGACAAATCGAGAGAGTGAGCGTGAAGGCAGTTCTGACCGATCGAACCATGTTAACCTCCCGTATTTGAATTCGATGCTGGCAGGGACTCGTGGATACGTCAAGAAAACCGGTTGCGCAAGAAACAGCGGGGCCCTCGAAATGCGTTTGCGTTTTCAGCAGTCTCCTGGCGAAGCTGCGCCTCAAACCGACGAGTGTGGCTGCAAGTATCCAGCATCTTGTACACCCGGAAACTCTCTGCCCTTCACAAAACTTGATTCGTTTGTTAAGTCCTTGATATGGCGTGAGATGTGCATTCGCAGTAGACGTTGATGAATAGATCAGGCTAGTACCGGCGGAGGCGGATGCGGTAGAAACGGCGGGGCGTATTGGCGGGGGGCGTGCGGCCGCCCTGGCCGGTGTCGATGACCTGCGTCACCTCCTGCGCGGCGGTAACCGTCGCGAAGTTGGTCCACACGGGAGGGTCCAGGCTCTCGCTGGAATAGATGTCATATACCGCACGTTCCATCGAGGCAAAGGTGATTGTCCCGCTACTGGCGGCAAGTGTCATCCCGCTCGACGAGAATATAGGGTCGGTTCCGCGGAAGCCGACATTCAGCTCCGTATCCGGCTGCACGAACGTGCCGTAGTTGATCGCTTCCGACGCGGCCAACTCGATTTCGCCCATCGCGAAGTACCCTATGGGAATTGTCAGCCGCTTCGTCGTCGAGTTCGTGTTCACGAACTGAACGGTAATCGTATTGCCGTCGGTCAGATCCTCAATAGGAATCGCGAAGCTCCCCGACGGCTGTGACGCATCGAACCACGCCGCCTCCTGGCTGCCGTCCCACAACCGCACCTCGATGCCGCCCACCCCCTCGCCTTCCTCGTAGTAGCCGTTACTGTTCGCGTCGTAGAACATCGTGCCCGTGTAGAAGTGGTCGTCATTCCTCTTCGCGAAGTCCTGGGTGTCATAGTCCCAGGTTACGTAGAACCAGTCGAACCAGGGATCGCCGTAGTACTGGTACACCTGATGCCGGTACGAGCCCAGCCCGATTTCGCGCGCATCCACGTTGATGATGCCCTTCCTGTGCCCGCGATTCGACTCGCTGATGTCCACGTAGAGACTCGTGTGGACGTTGTCGGGCTGACGTCCCCAAGGGGGATAGCCGAGCGTGCTCGCACGTGCGCCGTTGGCGATATTCTCGAACCAGCCGCTCACCGTGTTCGTATAGCCGTCCTGGTCCTGTCGATCCTTGGGACCATCATCCAAAGTGTAGTAGTTCCCGGACGGACTGTAATGAGTGAAGGTTCCTGTCTCCGCCATGTCGCGTGAATGGTTGGATGCGCAATTGTTGAGAATCGCATTGGGCGCAAGCGGCTGCATCTCTACGGTCCACGCGGCCCATTGCGCGGGCGTGGTCCCGAACCGGAAGCTGCCGCTGTCACCACCCCAGCCTTCGCACGTGTCGTAGTCGCGATTCGCGGAATTCACGAGCCCCAGCCGGTCGGATTCGTTCTCCGGCGTGAAGCGGGCGTGATTGATGAGCCACCGCTCCAGCTCCAGCCGTGGCGTCAGCACGCCGTCGCCGTCATACCGCGTCGCCGCCCCGGCCGACAGCGCCGCCGCCGCCACAGCACCCGCCAGAATAGACCATCGCCAAATCATCGCGGATTATTATACCACACCCCCGCCCACAACGCCACAACAAGCCAGAGAAATAAATCACAGAGACCAGGACCAGCGATGGCAGGGGCCCGTCAACGAAGAGCCAGAATCAACCACGGAATACACAGCGCGGCCCGAGAGGGCCGCAACCAAAGAAGATTAACCACGGATTACAC
>Ga0272442_10000446_pt1 | contig 67023 bp, 35 predicted proteins | sample SSMForm2O_FD_200262 | JGI IMG/M metagenome (GOLD analysis project Ga0272442, IMG submission 200262) | Marine sediment archaeal communities from Little Sippewissett salt marsh, Falmouth, MA, United States - SSM-Form-2O | ecosystem: Environmental > Aquatic > Marine > Wetlands > Sediment ...
GGCCGGAAAGAAAGCTGATCGATCATTACGTTCCAAAATTTCCCAAATCCATAGAAGGGTATCATCTCACCCTCATGACCATACCCTGGAGCGCCGGAATGATCCTGTTCGGATACCTGGCAAAGGGGAACATCCTGTGGCTTGCGGGATCGTGTTTCATGCTGTTTTTCCAGTGGTTCACGGATTCCTTTGACGGTTCTTTGGGGAGGTATCGCGATACCGGCATTCCCAAGTGGGGTTACTACATGGATCATTTCCTGGATTACATTTTCATGTGCGCGATCCTGGTCGGTTATTCCTTTCTCCTCAAGCCGGAGGTGCGTCACCTTTTACTTCTGGTGATGCCGGTATACGGGGCGTTCATGGTCAGTTCGTACCTTTCGTTCGCCGCAACCGGAGAGTTCAAGATAACCTATCTCCGGATCGGCCCCACGGAACTCCGGCTCATCCTGATCCTCTTTAACGTCGCCATCATGATTTTCGGTGTGGGGTTCCCGGAAAAGGGCCTGCCCTGGTTTCTCGCCGTTTTATTCATCGGGCTTTGTGTGGTTGTTTACCGATCCCAGAAATATATCTGGAAGATGGATATGGAGGAGAAGGAAAGGCGTCTTTCCCTGGAGGAAATCTGAGAATTCCAAAGTCTTTTTATCCTTGATAATGTTACCCCCGGCTTCTATGTTTAGTATTCAGAAACACACGCATGGGGTTTGTCAGCTCTTTTCTTCAGGAATATTTGGTATTTCAGGGGAGAGGGGTTTGATCCTCCCGGGAAAGAGAGCAAAGATCGATGATACAGAGGGAAGAGAAGGATTCCGTTGGCGTGGTATCCTTCGGAGAGGTTGAAGGCGAATTGATGAAAAGGGTGGGGGAGGCCCTCACAAAACGCCTCCCCGTGGAATATAAGATCATGGCGCCCCTCCCGCTTCCCCGCCTTGCCCTCGATTCTTCCAGGAACCAGTATCACGCCTCCCTCCTTCTGGATCAGTTGAAACAGCTGGATACCCCCCATCAACAGGTTCTGGCAATGGTCGACGCGGATCTTTTCATCCCCAAAAGGGATTTCATTTTCGGCAAGTCGGATATGGTTCTCGGGATAGCCGTGTTTTCGGTCACCCGGTTTCGCCAGAAATACTACGGACTGATTCCCGATAAAGAACGGTTCTATGGACGTGTTATTACCGAGGCCGTTCACGAAATGGGCCACCTCTTCGGACTGTATCACTGTACCGACGCCTATTGCGTCATGTTTCCTTCCACCTCTCTCGTGGAGGCGGACATGAGAAACCCGAATTTCTGTCCCAGGTGCCGGAAACAGCTCGGTCAATGATTTCCAGTAAAAAAACAGTTGTCACAGATTCCCGCTTTTCGTTAAAGAGAGCATCTCTTAGTTCAAAGAAAAAGACGTGAACGAAAACGGGAAAAACCAGATTGGCGAAAACAACCTCCCCGATCCTTTTCTGGAGGAGGAGATCTCCAGCCAGCCCCCCCTGGAAGGCGGGAAAAAATCCCCGGATTTCTTCGAAAGGGATCCCCGTTATCTCCCGGCACTGATCGGCGCGGTCGTTTTCATGGCAACCTTCCACTTCATCGAATCGCCCTTTTACCAGCCCTTCCCCGAGTTTCTCCGGGTGAACAAGGTCCGGTTGATCTTTCTTTTCGCCGGTTTGGCATTATTCCTTGCGGGCTGCGGCGGGATGTCCACGGTAAGGCTGCGGGTCGTGAAGCCCTTTGCGAGCCGCGGGAAAAAACGCCCCTCCGGCGGAAAAAAATGGCTTCGAAGGGTCATCGGCATTGGGTTGATTGCCGGCGGCTTTGTCTTTGCCTGGTTTCTCCGAAAGGATACCTTCGAGCACCCCACTGGCATGGACGGCCCCATGATGCTTTTGGGAGCTATTGCCTTTATTCTACTGGGACTGTCCCTCCTGGAAATCCGGCGTCGGGGATGGATTCGGGACTTCGGACTGGGAAGAGATCAGGAGGGGCTGCCATGGTGGAGGCGCGATTTGCCCTGGCTCGCACTGGTTCTGTGCATTTACGCTTCAACACTCTGTTACCGCCTCGAAACGCGACCGGGGTACTTCAACGGAGACGAGGCCACGGTGGTGATATATGGGAGGCTGACTTACAATCCCATCGGAAATGAGCTCGTTCATTCCCCCTGGCACAATGTGTTTCATCCTTTCTTGAGCTGCATTCCCCGTGCCGCGGTGCGGGATCTTTTCCCGGAAAGGCCCTACTTCGGTTCCCGCCTGTTCGGCGTTTTCATGACGGTGATCGCGCTTCTTTTTATATTTCTCCTGGCCCGGTCCTTTCTCGGTCGGCTGGCCGCCTGGCTTGCCCTCCTGCTCCTGGGAACGAGCCACGTTTTTCTCGCCTTTGCCCGGTCGGGGCTCACCAATATGGATGCCTTCCTCATTACGGCTCTCTGTTTCCTGGCCCTGGGAAACGCATGGCGATCTTTCCGGCCCTCACTCGGATTCCTTTGCGGGGTTGCCGCGGGGTTTGGGTATTACCTGTATTATTCCGCCATGATCATTCCCATTGTGGTATTGGGTTTCATAGTGCTTCAGTTTTTTCGAAACCCCAGGTGCGTATTCCGGCGATGGCGGCTCCTGGCCGCAGCCCTGGTCGGTTTTCTCCTGGCAGGCATGCCCCATTTCATTTACAGCGGGAAACACCCCTTTTATGCCAAGTGGCACCGGGATTCCGTCTTCCTCCTCACCCGGGCAAACATCCATGCGGGATTCGACCAGACCGGGACGGACGATGTCCCCCACATGGTGTTGAAATACAGCTGGCCCGCCTTTGGAGGCACCCTTCTGTGGAAACACACCGGCCTGCCCTCGGATTACTCCTCCACCAAAATGCCGATCACCGGAAGGGATACGGCCGCCCTTTTCCTCCTTGGTTTATTCGCTTCCATATTCATGTGGTGGAGGCGGCCCATGTTTCTCCTGCTTTTCCTCCTTTGGGGATTAACCCTTCTGGTGGGAAGCCTTTTGACCCTGAGCGCCCCTTACGTGCCCCGGGTGATGCTCTCCCTGGGGGCGGGCTATCTCCTGGGCGCCTGGGTTCTGGCCCATCTCGTGAGGCGATCCCAACGCCTCGGGGGGAGAAAACTCGGGATCCCCGTTCTTATCCTGGCCCTTCTCTGGGCAGGCATGATCTCCTTCAGAAATGCCAGGCATTATGCCGTGGAATTCGCCGGCGATCTGAAAAATGAGGGATATCTTCGTACCCCGATGGGACTGATGAACTTCCTCCATAAGTTTCCCTCCGATGCTCACCTCGTTTATTATTCGAGGGGAACCTATGAGGGATTTCACTTCGACGCGGTCCGTATGTTCGATACGGGATATTCCAGACAGACCTATTCGAATGGAAGGCAGATCCCCCCTCCCCATCCGGAAAAAGATACGGCATATGTCCTCAAAATGCCCGATTTCAACGATGTGGATCAGAAGCTGAAGAAGAAACACCCGGATGTTAAACCGGTGGATCTTCCAAACCCTTACCGCCCCGACCTGGCCCCACCTTTCCGTGTTTACTGGATACGGCATTAAAATGAGCGGCGAAAAGAAACATCGCAGTGCCTCCCGGAAGACCCTCGACTGGATCGCCCCGGGAGGGATTACCCTCCTTGCCGCGGCCCTCCGGATGTGGAACCTGGATCGCACCAGCTTCTGGACGGATGAGCTCATGCAGCTCGGAGTGGTGACCCTCCCCACCCTTCGGGAAAGTCTGTCCATACTCCAGACCCATGTTGCCTCGATGCCCCTGGATTTTCTGATCGGTCGGTTCTGGATCGGGATTGCGGGGGGAAACACGGAGACGATTCTGCGCCTCTGGCCCGTTTTTGTAGGAACCCTCACTGTTCCAGCCATCTATCTCTTCGGGAAACGACTGGGGGGGAAAGTGGAAGGGCTCCTGGCCGCTTTCCTGCTCGCCATTTCCCCTTTTCATGTTGCCTATTCAAGAGAGTTTCGTTTTTACAGCCTGTTTTGCCTCCTGGCCACGCTTTTGGTATGGGCCTTTCTCCGGATGCTTTCCGAGCCAAAGCGGCGGGAACCGGCCGTGACCTTTGTCGCCCTCGCCTTTCTCTGCTGGCATACCCACGTGTATACCGCCATTCTCCTGGCCGGGCTTTTCCTTGTCTTCCTCGCCGATGCCGTTCGAAACGCGGGGGAAGAGGGAATTCCCGGCTTCTGGAACAGGAATAAACGCGGCTTTTTATTCCTTGCGATACTTCTCGCCGCGGCAATGTCACTCTCACTCCCCTGGTTTCTCTACGATACCATTCATGAGATCGGGAAAGGCGCCACGGACTACGGATACCATGAACCCTATTCCCTTCTTTTCTTTGTGGATATCTTTTTTCACCTGAGCGGGAGATCCCTTGCGGGAATCTTGATTTTCACCGCAGCCGCGATCTTTGGTGTGATTTCATCTCTTTCCCGGGGACGCCCCCTTCCCCTTTTCCTTCTCGTTGCAATAATATTGATGCTCTGCATCCAGACGATTCTCAATTCACTGAGGGGATACCAGCTGATCCTCCGCCAGTGCATCTATCTTTGCCCGATCTGGATTGTTCTCGCATCGCACGGCATCCTCCTGGCATTTAGGGGTATTGACAGGAAGGTCGTGCGATCTTCATCTCGGATCCCTTGTGTGTTCGCGGGTGTTCTTTTTCTGCTTTTCGTTACACTATTTCACCTTCCGGGATTGAAATATATTTTTACCCTTCGGGAACGGGAGGACTGGAGGGGAACATGCCATGTCCTGCAAAATCTCATGAAGGATCGGGACGACATACTCGTTGTCCGCCATTTTTCCCGGTACATGAAACACTACTGGCCCGATGTGGAAAGCCGCCTGTGGGAACAGGAGTTCATAAGTGAAGATACCGTATCCCTCTATCGCGGGGAGGGGCGTCGCGTTTTCATCTTTTTCAAAGAGACCTTCCTCCTGCCCGGATATATCGAGGAGCAGATGAGGGAGCTCGAATCATTCCCCCAGTTGCGATTGGATCTTTGGTCGAAAGCCCGCCTTGTTTGCATACCCCCGGAGGAAGGGGATGCTGTGTGGGGTACTCTGGACGATTTTCTTTCCCGCCTTGGTCCGTGGAAACACGAATCTGCCTTTATCCCCGCCTCCCTGGCCAGGGAGTGCCTCGGGCGCGGTTTCGAGGCGAATCGCGTGGATGATCTCCTGAAACGCGCGATCGAAACCGACCAGGCCTCTCCCGCCATCCTCACGGGCCTGATCAATACCCTTTTATCACAAGGGGAAAGGGATCGGGCCATGGATCTTCTCCAGGTTCAGGAGCGTTACTGGCGTCTCGAGGCCCGAACCAGTTTCAGGGAAAGGGGATATCGCCTCGTGGATCTGGCCGTGGCCGTTCAAAAACAGGGTCGCGGTGAAGAGGGGGTGCACATCTTACGAAAGGCCCTCCAATCGGCCCCGGCAAGGGACAGGGACTATTTCCGTTTCCGGCTGGGAGAGGGGCTCATGAGAAACAATCCCGGGAGCGAAGAGGCGACGGCCCTCCTCCGGGAGGCTGCAAAGTCTCTTCCTGAAAGGGATTACATTTGGCTCGCCCTGGCCCGATCTCTTCAAAACCGCCGGATGTGGCCCGAGCTGATCGAAACCCTCGGGAAAGCGGTAAAGGCCTGTCCCCATGTGGCCCCCGAGCTCGTTCCGTTTGCCGGGGAGGGAATGAAAAGGATTTCGGAAAACCGGAACCTTGAGGAAACCAGGCGTTCCTCGTTTGAAAGGATTCTGGCTCGAATCTTGAACCAGGGGGATCCGGAAACAAAGAGAATTCAGGAATCAATATCGGAGATTCGAAAGCTGCTTGAGGTTTGCAGGGGGGAACCCGTGGTTCTGGTCACTGTGGGATTCCTGGATGAGGACCGGGATCTCCGGGATGCCATGGCCGAACTCGAAGGGGATGGAGTGACCCTTATTGCCTCCCGCGACATCCCCGGTTTCATAAAAAAACGGAAGGCATGGAGTTCCGAAACACGTATTTTTATAGTCGGTCCCCAATCACTGGAACAAGCCGGTTCTCTTCCCGTGAAAAAGTGCGGGGCGTTCCGGATGGGCATCGTTGGAAAAATGGTCTCCGGATGGAGAGGAATCGCCAGGACGGTTCTTCCCATCCAGGTGAAGATTCACGAAAGGCGGGTGGGTTCGGTTTCGCCGGGGAAGGCGGCCTGGAGCTGGTTCATGCTGGCCCACCTGTCCCAGAGTTTGCCCGAGCATCAGCTGCAGACACTCGAGTGCCTGAAGAATGCTGTTGCCCTGGCGCCGGGTGAGGCGACTTTTTCCCTTGCCCTGGCGAGGAGGCTTCTTTTTTTGAAAAAGCCGGAAGAGGCCCTGAAGCCCCTCACGGCTTTGGAAAAGCGGCAGCCGGATAACGTGGAAGCGCTTCTATTAAAGGGTCGCGTTCTTCTTTCCCTCGGGAGGAAAGAAGAGGCGGCTGCGGCTTTCGCCCGAGCCCGGGAAATCGACCCCGAAACCGGATCGGTACCTTAACCCATATCCCGCGGGAATTTCCATATCGTTTTTTACGAAAAGATCTGGTTCAAGATCTCCTGGAAGAACGGCATCACCACGTCCATGTAAGTTCCCAGGTTGGCAAGGAAGTTATACTCCTTACTGATCAGGGTGAGGGTGGCCTCGGCCATTTCATCCGCCTCGCTCAGGCTGAAAGCCTGTCTCGGATAGCTCCTGATGATCGACGAAACCTCATCGCAGATCATGTTCTGGGTTTTGAAATCCGCAGCCGCCCCGGCCATGAACGAAACAAATGAAACGAGCCATACAATGGTCAGGCTCACGGCCAGCTGTTTCGGGGGCATGCCTCCCCATATCACAATATCAAGATATGCCAGGGGAGTTGCCACAAATGTGGCGAAGGCCGCAGCCACGATCGCGCGACTTCCCCAAACCCAGAGTATGGATGACGCAGAAAAGGCAAGGTTGGTGGCGGCCGTTGTAAAAGCCCCCCCGGCCACACCTCCGATGGCCCCGAAAAGCGCACCCAGGGCCGCTGCCCAGAGTACCTCGTAAATCAGCTGCAAACCGGAACTCTTGCTCGTGAGGCCCTTCAGAATCCCGGAAGTGAGGCCGCCGATGATTGCACTTGAGATCGCGGTCTCGAGAAGTGTGCCGCCCTCCCCTGAAGGATCGTGAAATCGGACCGGGTTGTTGAAGGCATACACATAACGATGGATCGTCTTGGGATCGAAGATATCCTGCGGCCTGGGATCAGTGGAGAGGAAACGCCCGCTTTCGGGATTGTAATACCTCGCCCTGAGGAAGTAGTATCCCGTGTTGGGATCGCGCTGCTGTCCCGCGAAAAGGAACTCGTTTTCGGACGATCCCGTGTGGTTCAGGATCTTGCCGAACGCCTCGAAAATCCAACGGTCCGTAACGTTTCCCGTTGCATTGGCAAGAAGCCGCGTTGAAAGAGTGCCGTCCTGCAATACCCAGGATTCCTGGCTGTTTTTATCGATGCGGACAAGATTCTCGAAGGCGCGGGTGTAAAGTTGCGTCATGTTGTTACTGCCGTCCATCTCGGCCAGGACCTGGACATTCGGCATGACAGGATTTTGCGTGTTGCGGTCCAGGAGGTAATGGATCGGATCCATCGCCCCGGTTCGTTTCTCGATGCGGTTCCCGAGTCCGTCGTATGAAAAGCCGGAGTAACCCTTCGGCGAGATGACCTCTTTAAGGCGGTTTTCGTGATCATAGCTGAGGGTGGCCCGGCTCCCGGGGGCGCGCGCCTCGATCAGGTTCCCGTTTTTGTCGTAATCATACGTTATGATCGAGGCTGCGGTTTTGCCCTTTTTCGGATTGGAACGGATGGAATCTTCGTAAATATTTCCAAGATTTTCGGCCCCGACGAGGAGGATCGGGCCGACCATGAGGAGAAGGGCCAGGGCGATAACGCGCAGTCTCTTCCTCCGGTTCCTTCCCAGGCTCCCGGAGAAAAGGAAGGCAAGGATGAGCATGACGGCACTGATGCATGTAATCGTGAGAATGTAAATGGCATAATGGGATATCCTGGAAAAGAGGGCTCCTGCCCACAATTGCGATTCGGGGGCGCCCTCGAGTCGCGCCAGGGCCGCACCGGTCGCCGAGGTTTCTTCCATGATCAGTCGATCATTGGCATCGTAGTTGTAAAAGGTGGAAACGCCCTCATCAGTTTTTGTCAAACGGTTGCCGGCCGGATCGTAAGTATAGGAAATCGTGCGGTTGCCATTGACGGGATCCGTTATATTTTCCCCGGTCAACCGGTAGGTTTTATCGTAGGAATAATCGACCGACCGGCCGTTTTCCTCGATGAGTTGGATGCGATTTCCGGCCTTGCCCAGGGTGTAGGTGAAGGAATCGATCACACTCCCGCCTTTTGTGTGTGTGATCCCCAGCAGCCTGTTCAGGGAATCGTATTCGTAATCTGTATTGACGCTGTTGGGGCGCTCGATGCTCAGAAGATTCCCAACCGCATCATAATCCAGCATGGTTTCCGCATTGGTATGATCCACCAGTTTGACCAGGCGGTTCAGCGCGTCGTATTCGTAAAGGGTGTCTCCGAATGGCGTGTCGAGTTTTGTCCGGTTGCCGGCTGCGTCGTAAGTGTAACTAATCTTTTTCCCGAACGGGTCGGTGACGCTCGTGATGCGATCCATGTTGTCGTAACCGAAGCTGAGAGTCCCGGAAGTGTTTGTAATCGAGGTCATCCGGTTTTTGCCGTCATACTTGCGGGTGACTTCAGAGCCGTCGGGATAGATGGTCTTCAATAGAAGGTCATAGTTATTGTCATACTCGTATTGAATGGTCTGTCCGTTGAAATCCGTTTTACCGATCAGCCTTCCGGTCTCATCATAGCTGCGGGTTTCCTTTTGACCGCCCGGCAGACTTGTTTGAATGAGCCTGCCCTGGCTGTCATGGGTGAAGGACGTTCCATGGTCGTTGGCATCGGTTATCCCGATCAGGTTTCCTGTTTCGTCCCAGGAATAACGGACCATGTTCCCGAGAGGATCGACGACACGTGAGAGATTGCCAGCTTCGTCGTAAGAATAATGCGTGGCGTTGCCGGCCGGGTCGGTTTCCAGGATTTTCTGACCGGCTGCGTCGTATTTCATGATTCTCGCGGTGCCGTCATGGTAGCGAATCCGGGTGTTCAGGTTCCTGGCATCGTACTCGTATTCCGTCACATGTCCCTTTGGATCGACGAGTTTGATCATGTTGCCCGCGGGATCGTATTCCCGGGTAGTGACACTTCCGAGGGTGTCCGTTGTAACCATCAGATTCCCGTTCGAGTCATAATCGTTGAAAGTGGCATGCCCCAATTCATCGGTGGATTGTACCACATTCCCGATTTCGTCGTATTCGAGCAGTTTGAACGTTCCGTCGGGATTGACGATCTTTTTCACCCTCCCGAGTTCATCGTGTTCGGCGGTGACGGAAACACCGATGGAGGATCCCAGTTCATTGATGCGGCCGTTTTTGTCGTAATCGTAATCGATGGTTCTACCGGACTGGTGTTTTGCGGATTTGACCAGGCCCCGCCCGTCATGGTTGAAGTTCACCTTGCGTCCCTTTGGGTCCGTGGTTTGAACGATTTTCCGGTATTCATCGTATGTGTTTTCCCGGGTTGAACCGTCCGGCAGGGTGGTTTTCAGGAGATTTCCCTCGGGGTCGTATTCGAAAAGAGTCGTTTCTTCGATCGCGACGCCGTCACGGGAGCGAATGGTCTTTGTGGCGGTTTTCATCCCGTTTGCGTTATAGGTGTTGGTTATCCGGGCCGAACCCGGTTTATTCTCAACCAGGAGGCGTCCATAGGCATCATAGGTGAAAAGATGCTCTCTTTCGAGGGGATCGACCACTTTTGTTCTGTTTCCAAAGGCATCGTATTCATATAGAGTGACCCCACCCATGGGGTCGGTAGTAGAGGCTGGATTCCCCCTGGCATCGTAAGAATACGTTGTTTTATTGCCCCTGGGATCGGTCATGGATGTTCTTTTATTAAAGGCGTTATATGTGTAAGACGTCCTGTTTCCCAGGGGGTCGGTTTTACTCAGGAGATTTCCCCATGTGTCCCATGTCTGCAGGGTTGCGTTTCCCTGGTAATCGATCACACGGATGGGAAGTCCCTGGTCGTTGTACTCGGTGTATGTGGTCTGGTTCAAGGCATTGGTGCGGGAGATCACGCGGCCCTTTTCATCATAGGTGACGATTTCCGGATTTCCCTCCGAATCGGTTATGATTTCCCGCCGATGATCGGGTTCATAGTCCATCCGGGTCCTGTTTCCCTCACCATCGATGAGGGCAATGACGCGCCCGTTTGCATCATACTCGTACGTATACCCGACTCCGGAAGGATCCGTTGCGGTGAGGAGGTTGTGGTTGGCATCGTAGGTAAAGGTGGCGGGAAAACCTTTCCGGTTCGTGACGGAAACAAGATCACCGGATCCATCGTATTCATACAGGATGTTTTTCCCCATGGGATCGGTGATTTTCGTAATGCGCCCCTCACTGTCTCGAGTGAATGAGATGGACATTCCCGCGGAATGAAAAATGCCGTCGTCTTTTATGGTGAGCTTATTGCCGTTTCGATCCTCGATGGATTTGAGAAGCGATGCCCCGCCGTCGGGGGGAGACTGGATGGTGTAGGTAATGCCGTCCCTGGTGGTCAGTTTAAAAATCTCAGGTTGGAAATCCTGGAAATCGGGCCAGGTCAAAAGATCCCCGCTATCCCCGATGAAAAGGATGTGCTCGCCCTCGAAATCGAGTGTGTCGAAGGTGGGACCGAAGGGGATGTATTTCACCCGTACAAAGGATTGATAAAAGGGATTCACCAGCTCGAGGTCCAGGATGAAATAGGCAAATTGTCCATCCGGTTTCTTCACAATAATGGCGTCGTTTTCATTTCGAATGAGGCGGACATCGATGTCGTCCATTTTCCAACCGACGCCGAAATCCCCACGGCCTTTTTCAAAACTGTTATAGAGGCGTTTGACGGCAATCTCCATCCCCATCATGGGGATCGAGAGATCGGTGGATTCGTATTCGTTGTAACCCAGGGTCCTTTTGAGATTGACCGTGAATTCGATCTCGACACTCGAGCTGAGAAAGTTGAGATCCTCGGCCCGGAGCCTCAGGATGTAGGTTCCCGGGAGGAAATCCTCCGGAAGAAGATCATAGATCTTTCCGGAGAGAATATTGTTCGTGCCTTCCGTGAGGGGGCTGAAATCAGTATCGCCCTTGAGGGCGTATTCCAGGGTCCACGACACCAGGTGCTCGTCACCGATCACCGCGTAAACCGCGGTTGGGGTTGTGATCTCGACCTCCGAGTCGGGTTTCAAGATCTTCAGGTTCGGGGGGCTGTGATCCTCACCCGCCCATGCATAAACGGAAACCGTATCCGTGCCCGTATTGGTCGAGGCGTCCTTTGCCCTGCCCACCAGTACGTTCTCTCCATACTGCGTCACCCGGAACCGGGCCTCCCACTTCTTTGTTCCGGCATTGTATGTCACTGGTTCCGGATTGCCGTTCACTGAGAGGGTTCTGTCAACAACACCCACGTCATCCACGGCATCCACCACCACGGTGAGGAAATCGTCCTGCTTTGGAGCCACGGTTTCCGGAATGACGGAGACCCGGGGCTGGGTGGTGTCGGTTCCGGAGGGGATCACGGTGATGGCGTACTTCTGATGATCGATGCCGTCCCACCCGTCGCTTGCGACAACGATGACCTGGACCTTTCCGGCATCGAATCCTGTCGGGGTCCAATGGATTTCACCGGTGGCCGGATCGATAGTCATACCCGAGGGACGATCCAGCAGGCTGTAGATAAGAGTGTCCCCGTTTGGATCCACGGCGTCCACATCGTAGGAATAGGGAGTTCCCACTTCGGCGGATTCCGGAGGTATGGATGTGATGGAAGGCGGTTCGTTATACTCGTAATGGACGATAACCGAGCCGCTTCCCGTTTTTCCCGAGGCGTTTTCGGCTTCCGCGTGAAAGAGGTTGATTCCCTCGGTGAGGGGAAACTGGCGGGTAAATGTTCCGGCGGTGACATCGATTTCGTAACCGTTCAATGTTACCTTCGTGATCGCGGGATCGTTCACGGTTCCCTGTACCAGGATCGGAGATTTTCGAAGCCGGGAATGGTTTGCGGGCGACGTGATTGAAACGAGGGGCGCATTCGGGTCGTGATTGATCGTCACCGTATCGGAGGAGGCGTTACCGTCGATGTCCACGGCCCGGGCACAGATGACGTTATTGCCCGGGACAAGCTTGGCATCCCCCCAGAACAGGCAGTTTTGGATTTCAGCGGGATTGCCGTTTATGGTAACAGATGCGACCCCCCGGTTGTCTTTGACAAATCCCGCCACGGTTATTTGTGTCCCTGCCACCGTGGATCCATCGACCGGGCTGATGATTTCTATGCCGGGTTTCTTGAGCCAGGGGTTTTCCACCGTGGGAATGACCTCGACGACCAGGCTGCCTCCGGTGAAATAGAAGAACCTGTTGTGAGGGGGAACAAAACATGCGGCTGCAACATTTTCCCAGATCTTGCCCGGCCACCATTCCCACAGTTGGTTCCGGAACAGGGACACGCCCTCGGGAAAATCGGTGTAGGACGGGCCGTGATCGGGAAGTTTGCCCTGTGTGGTGAGGGGATTTTCGTCCGCGTCGATCCAGTCGGCCAGATCGATGTCGTAAACCATGATATACCGGTTGCGGGGGGCATAATAGATGGTGCGGGAATCCGGGGCGCACCCGATCTGGCTGGGATCGGCATACCCGATGGCGTTGGCCCAGGCCTTATCCGATATCCAGTTGGCCGGATCGGGATCCTGGATGAGTTTCCTTCCGAAATATCCGCAGCTCCCGCAGGAGAGGTATCCGGAGGGACTTCCATAGAGCCATTTGCCGTTCGGCGTTACCTGGTAGCTGGGATTGTACGAATCGATCCATTCGAACTTCTCCGAGTAAATGAACTGGTTGAATGTTTCGCTCAATGGATCGATGTCCATCACTCCCCAGTGGAACTCGCGTATTGGGGTGCCCGGGACGCCCTGGCTCAAGAAGAGGCGATCTCCCCCGGGCAGCATGGAAAAACTATGTCGCTGGGGAGTGGAGAAGTAAATGAAGGGACCGAGAACGTCTGTGGTGATCCAGTCGTGGTAGCGGGGGCTGGCAGGGTCGATGTCCAGGATATCCAGGTGGCTCCCCGTATGATAGGCGTCGGAACAGTTGAAGAACACGTAAGCCTTTTTCCAGTCCTTTGTGGGGATGAGCTGTCGGGGGGCCTCCGTACCGGGGCGGATATCCGGGCCGGGAATGCCGGGAAGCTCCGTGAGGGTCTCCATATCGATAAGGCGGATGTTCTGGCCTTTATAGTTGGGGCAACAATAGAAGAGTCGGCTGTCCGGAGTGAAGAAACTGTTGTGGGGAACGGTTCCTTCCAGACTGCCACTGAAAGACTTCACCAGCAGGTGGCCGTCTGGGGTTTTCCAGTCCGCATTGATGAAATCCAGACGATGCCCCCCCGTCTGAACGTCACAAAGGACCGCCAGGAATTTTCCATCCGGGGAAAGCACCAGTTTTGTCCCGTTCTTTCCCGTATAAATGAATCGACGGAACATGGAAAATCCGCTCGTGAAGGGAACCAGGGGATTGCCTTCCTGGTCCGTGATGACGCTCCCGAGTCGGGCCGTGATTGTTGTCCAGGGGTATCCCTCCCTTCCGTAGGAGCCGGGAAACCGGCCCGGTTCGCAGGGTGCGGGAACGTGCGAGGACCACAGCTTGGGAGGTGTGTATTCGAAGGCGGGCGATACGGTCAGGGTGAGCCTTCTCAGATCCGGGGAGAGTTTCCACGTCATGGGGATCGGTCCCGTGCTTTCCCAATCCGTATAAAAAACTCCGAAGGCCCCTTCCACGCTCTGGGGATCCACCGGAGCGGAAAAGGTGTAGGTGATGACGTTCTCACTGGTGAGGACATTTGTTGTTCCATCGTCCGGGGTCACACTCGTTACGACAAGCTTCTCACCTCCGGGATTGGCCAGGAGCTCGAAGGTCTGTTCCCCGGTTCCCCCCTTTGGGTCCTTTGCCTGGATGGTAATGGTGTGGGTTCCGCCCTGGCCGTAACCAGGGGTCCATGTGACGAGTCCCGAGGAGGGATCGATTGTCATGCCTGACGGTTTTTGGGAGAGCGAGAAGGAGATCGGGTCGTTTTCGAGATCCCGCGCCTCCACGTCGTATCTATAGGTATCTCCTATCAATACGGCGGTCTGGGGAACGGATGTAATGATTGGAGCGTGGTTGTAATCGGACACCTTGAGGGTGTATTCCTGGACGGCCGCATTTCCCACGTTATCGATCACCCTGATCTTTACGGGATGATCACCCGCGGCGTCGGGGGGGATGTGCCACACGAGAAGGCCGGTTCTGATATCGATTTTCATCCCTTCGGGAGCGGTCTCGAGGAGGAATCCGATGTCGTCTCCCGGATCGGGATCCGAGGCCTCCACCTGGTAGGTATAAACCGTGCTTGTGAGGGCGTCATCCGGGGGGGGGCTGGTTATCACCGGGGGGGAATTGACGTCGGAGCAACTCAGTGTGAAAATCTGGATATCCACGCCCCCCTTGCCGTCTTCGGCCCGGATCCAGATCTCGTGAGTTCCGATATCGAGGGAACCCGGAGTCCAGAGAACGAGCCCGCCTGTGGGATCGATCGTCATTCCCTCAGGGGATTTCCCGAGCGACCAGCTGACAGGATCCGAGTCCGGATCCGTGGCCGCGGCCTGGTAGCTCCACTGCTCCCCTTCCTTTGCCTCCGTGGTCGTGGGAAAGCTTGTGATAACGGGCGGATCGTTCGAGTCCTCCACGGTGAGCTCGTATGTCTGTTTGTCCATGTTCGAAAAGGCGTCCTTTACCGCGATGGTGACGCTGTTTTTTCCGATGTTTTGTTTTTGAGGCACCCAGGAGAGGAGGCCGGTTGATTTGTCTATGTACATTCCCTTTGGGCAGTTTTCGAGTTCGTAGAAGAGCTCGTCGCCGGGCTGATCGCCCTCGGCGTATACTTCGTAGAGGTAAAGATTACCCTCTTCGGCCGTCACGGGTGGATAGGAGAGGATTTGAGGCGGTTCGAGGAGCATGACCAGTATAATATCGGCAACGGAAACGCCGTCGTCCCTGTCCCGGTCTGCAAGGAGTCTCTGATTCGGGTTCAGTTGGATTTTACCCAAAATGTGATCCGCCATCAGTGCGACGGACACGGTCGTGCCCGTGGATTCCGTTACGGTTCTGGTTTGAGTTTCAATCTGATTGACACTGTTTTTTTCCAGAAGGAGATGACGGGTATCATGGTTTCTGACCCCGGCGGCGAGGGTGATACACAAGGCAAGAAGAAGGGAAAACAAAATAATTTTCAGCAAACAATGATTCGTGTAAGATAGAGATCTCATAAAAAGCCTCCCGGCATGAAATATGCGGATTTTCTCCGGATATCAATTTTTGTCAAGATTAAAGGGAAGGAAGGGACTCGAAGGATATAAGGAACGAAAGGAAATGAAAGGGGGAGCCTCATAAAGGATCGACTCCCCCTTACAAGTTAAACCTGCCCGAATTCACGCTTCTACCCGGATCCCGGGCCGTGGCCGTTGATCACCATCCAGACAAGGTCCGAAACGTCCACGATGCCGTCCTCGTTGGCATCCGCCTGGAAGTATTCCTCCGTATTGAGCGATTCTTTTCCAAGCAGGAAATTGAGCACCCTTTCAAAGGGAAGAAGCTCGTGGGCGCCCACGTAAATCACTCCGTTCTTTGTGACGATGACGGAACCCTCCCAACGGACCTTCTGTCCGAAATGCCTGCTGAGATCGGCCATACTCCAGGAGATCGGGATGGCGGTGTTTTGGGCTGTAATGGCAACCTCGAAATTCACCTTCACGAGATCCACCGAAGTCCCGACCGTGGCATCTGCCTTGTCGGAAAGGGTGACGCGTGCATGTCCCGCCTTGTTGAGGTTTTTCTCCATGATGTAGTTGGTGGCGATGCTCGGTTCCAGGGTGACGTCAAGGGGTGTGATGCGGGATGCGTCGAACAGGAGATCAAAGTCGATGCCGGAAACATGGTCGAAGGGATTAATGGTAACGGGAATCTGAACGCTTGCGCCCGGGGATGCCGTGGCGGAACCCAGGGAGAAGGTATAGAGCGGGGCGGGAGCAGGAACATCCCCTGTTGGGTTAATGGGGAGCCCGTCCGCGATGCGAAGCACCATTGTGATGTCCGCTGCGTCGATAATCCCGTCCCCGTTAATCTCCCCGGCGTTGAACTGGAGGGGGGTGGGATCCTGGAGACCCACGGCGATCCTCTGACCCAGGGCCGCGTCATCGCCGTCCACATCGCCGTCCCCGTCGATATCGCCCAGGATGAAATCGGAGGCCACCGTGAAGTTGGCTCCTGTTTTGGTCACGATGATGTCGTTTTCATCGGCGTCTTTCAATGTGACGTCCCCGAACTCGAGGATCGATTGGTCGTCATCGCTTCCCGCAACGCTGAATATGATGTCGATGATGTGACCCGAGCCCGAGGGAATCGAGATGGGGGTTGCACAGTTTCCCGTAAAGGTGAGCGTATCGGCAGGACCGGTTCCGAGGTCGGATTCAATGACGAAATTTCTGGTGAGAAAGGTTTTTTCGAAGCTCGTGGGAGTCAGGATCGAGTTGTCAAAAGTGAAGGCAATGCTGAAACCGGAACAGGAAACCCCGGTGGCGTCGGAGAGGTTGATGGGAATACGTGCGGTTCCCCCGTTCGGTCCCCGGGCGTCTCTCACGAAGATCTCGATACTTCCGGCTTTGGCGCTCGCCTCGACGGATTTCTGGCTCTCGAAACCGGCGATGTTCACCGCGGTTACCTTGTACCAGTACGTGGTGTTGATGGTCACGGTTTCATCCAGGAAGGACGCGTTTTTCACCAGGCTTGGATTGATTCGGGTTTCGAAGTTACCGCTCTTACTGGTGTCTCGATAAACATGATACCCCACCACGGAGGGCTCGGGTGAGGGATTCCATTTCAGGGAAATGGTTTTGGCGCCGCCCGTGGCGACCAGGCCGGTGGGAGCCATGGGGGCGGTGAGTTCCATGTAGATCACCAGGTCGTCCGGGGCCGTGATCTGGAACAGCCGCTTGGTCTGGTATCCCTCCTTGGAGAGCCGGATCCCGTAACCGGACCCGGCCGGAACCGTGGCGTTGAACTGGCCCTGGGCGTTGGTGGTGGTGGTGATAGAGACGGTGGTTGAGGCGTCCAGGAGTTTAACAGGCTTCATGAGGGACATCTGGTTTGTCATGAAAACGGATGCTCCGGAAACGGGAGCGCCGGAAAAATCGTATACCGTGCCTCGCAGGAAGGTGGGGTTTCCCTCAGTGATGGATTCGAAATTCACGTCGGTTTTATCCCCGTAGGAGAGGGCCACCTCGCGAAAATGAGGCCAGAAGGTGTGATTCGTCTTGGAGGGGGTCAGGCGGTAGCGGCTCTGGCTCAGGCCGGAAATCGAGTATGTTCCATCCGAGGCGGTAATGTCCGAAGCGGTGAAGGCGCTGTAGATATCCTTGGAGTCGATGGTGACGCCTTCGATGGGATTTCCATCGGTGTCCGTCACCTTGCCAGAAATGGAGAAGGAGGCCCCGGTCAGAAACTCGTCCGCACCGATGTCGTACTCGTCGTAGTCGTCGCCGCCCATGTACACGTTGTTGTTCACGCCGGCGATGTCGATGGGGCGGATGTTCAGGTCAAAGTCGGTATCTGTGGTGGGGAAGGTCCCGGGGGGATGCAGGGAGCCGTCATAGGCCCCGTCCACGGCCGGCGACGTCGGGGCGAGATGGTAATCCCATTTGGCCGGATCCACGAACTGGGGATCCTTCATTACGTTCCTCTGGGCCTCGTCCTTGAAGAATTCGAAGTCCTCTATGTTGTAGTAGTGATCCACGTTGTTGTCAAAATAGAAGGATTTTTTGAATTTGAAGAAGAGGTTGTTCTCGAGGTTTGTGGTAAGTACGGCGTTTTCCCTGATGGAGACATATCCCCCATAGAAGATGTTATTGAAGATGTTCCAGTTGTTGGTTTGAATGGTCATCTGGTCCTTGTTCTGGTTGGCGAGGGTGTTATGGATGAAGAATCGGGTATCCTCGGATCCCCCCTCGAGGTACACGCCGTTTCCATAGTTGTCCACGATGAAGTTGTTGGAGATGGAGGTCATTTCCCCGGTGGCCCCGGAGAGGACGATCGATGCGGTGAAGCCGTTTTCCGCGTCCACGCACCGGTTTCCCTGGAACAGGTTGCCACGGATGTTTCCCTTGTATGTTTCCAGGTTCATGCAGCTGTGATTCTTGTAAGAGGAGTTGTTGATGAAGGTGTTTCCAATGATATCGCCGGAGGAGATGTTGTAATAAGAGATCCCGGCGGTCCTGGCGCTGTTCCCCTCGGAGATGTTTCCCGTGAACTCGTTGTATGTGATATCGGCGGTGCAGTTATTCTGCACTCTGATGGTTCCATGATAGCTGTTTCTGTTCTGTTCGAACGTGTTATGGGTGATGACGCCCTTGCATTGATTGAAATAAATGGCCCCGGATTTGTTGCCCCGGTTGCCCACAAAGGTATTATGGTGAACGTTCACGGGGTTGGATACGACCGAGACACTTATAGCGCCGGAGTTGCCGGCTGCGGAAGACTGGTGGTTGTAGGTGAAGCTGTTGTTATCGATTTCAACGTCGCTCCCCCCGCAGATTCCCAGTGTTGCCCTGCAATCGTAGGCCGTCTGGCCATTGGTGAATGTATTGTGATGGACCCGGGCCTTGACCGTATCGAGGTATAACTGCCCGCCGTCCGTTCGTTGACCCTTGTTGCTTTCAAAGGCGTTGTAGGCGATTTCACCATCGGTCATGTTATCGATTTGCAGGCCCCCGCTTCCGCGATGTGAGGAAGATCCGGATGCGATGTGGTTTCCGGTCACGGTCCCCTTGAACGAGGAGAGAAGCACGCATCCGGCGCCGGTGGATTGGCAGTCCGCCACCTGGTTGTTCACAAAATTCCCGGAGGCGTTGGAGATGGAGCATCCGCCGAAGGTGGAACTGGCCCCCGTGGTGCGGCATTCCCTGATCAGGTTTTCCTCGAAGTCGAAGCTGGAGACCCCGTTGCCGGCGATCCAGACGGCGCCGCGGTTTCCCGTGGTTTTTAAGTTGATGAATTCGCAGTTTTGGATCGCCCCACCGGCTTGTTTCAGGTAGATGCCCGGCCCGTCTGTGCCGTTTGTTATGTTATTGTTCTGAAAGGTGATCCCTTGGATCAGGATCCCCGTCATATCGACATCCGGCGTGCCCTCGATCATGCGGGACGTGGTTTCAACGACATACCCGGCGTCTATCACGGTCAATCCCGATCCCTCCCCGATGAGATGAGTGCCGGGGCGGATCTTGATGGGGAAGACCTCGCGGTCCAGGGTGGAGAGGCTCTGGTCGTTTATATAATTTCCCGCGGCCATGTGAAAAACGTCGTCTGTTTCGCCTGCCTCTGTTTTCTTCACGGCGTAGCTGAGGGTTTTCCAGGGATTGCCCAGGGAGCCGTCCCCGGTCCTGTTGCTGCCGGTGTCGAAATTGATGTAATAATCCACGGCCCACCCGGGAAGGGCAAGTGCGAGCAGCAGTCCGGCCAGCAGTATGAAATACAAATTTGCTCTCCTTCTCGTTTGCATGAGTCCATTCCTCCCTTTTTGATTGTTTGCGGTTTTCCTGCTATTCGAGGTGTCTTCTTAAAAATCGGAAATATTATAAGGAGGCATCTCTTGACAGGTCAACAATAAACTCTCTGTATTAAGTAGTATATGTCGGATCAGCGCCAAACGGGAAGGCGCAGAAAAGGGCGCGTTGGTATATCATACAAGGCACATGCGTAACATGGGCATTTAAAAATTGCTTAAGTTAGCGCCATTCCCGTCTGACCCCATTCTGGCGTGGAAACGTTCCTCGAGGAAACCGGCCACCAGGAGCTGGGTTGGATGGTAGACAATAATCGGCAGGCTGGCCAGGCCCTCGAGATCCGGACGACTGGCCAGAACCGCGGCAATGAGGGGAATGCCCATGGCAAGGGTCTTCTGGGGAGCGCAAAACGCGATCGCGATTCGATCCGGCCCGGAAAAACCGAAAAGACGACCCCCAGCGCCCGCCAGAAGCAGAATCACAAAATGCGCCGGAACGATCAGAACGAGCGGCAGGATCATACCGGAAAAGGAAAGCTCCACCGACTCCCCCGTAAAAATCTGACCGAATGCGAAATACACGATCAGCAAAATGGCCCACCGGTTGACCAGGGAACCCGTTTTCCGGAACTGCCGGGTTCGGTCCCTGAAAAAGAGGCGTACGATCTGTCCCACTACAAGAGGCGCTACAACCATAAGCCCCAGCTTCATGATGGTCCCCACCGTGTCCATTTCGATGCTCATATCCGTGGTTCCCATCATCAGGAGAAACAGGGCGGGCGTCAGTATGATCCCCATGGTATTTCCAAGAACCGCATTGAACAGGGCCGCCGCGAAATTGCCCCCCGCCAGCTGGGTGAACACAACACAGGAGGTAATGGTGATGGGGAGAACCGCTAAAAGGTAGAATCCGATCACCAGCCCCTCGGGCAGGAAACCGCCCACCCCCTTAAGGACACTCCAGAAAAAGAGGGGAATAAACAGATAGCAGAATCCCTGGATATAGAGATGGATTTTCCAGTTGGAAAATCCCTTCAGGATCTCCTCCGAACGCAGGCTGAGTCCCGATATGAAAAAGATGATCATGATGCAGGCCTTTTTCATCCAGCCGCCGCTGTTCAAGAATCCGGGCAGGGAAGGACGGATCCAGGCGATCAGAAAAAGGGCCGCCATGGCCAGGGAAAACCAATGCGATTTCAAGCGTTTCGGGATTTTCATCACAGTTTCCATGGAATGATAAAAACGCCTCTCTCATAGAAATTAGCTCCCCCCGAAGTCAACCGGAAAGACCAACTGGATCCTTCAAGACAGAAATAAAAAGTTAAACAGACATCGTTGATCCTTGTTCGTAAATCAAAGGTGTCTTGCTTCAAATGACCACTCACCGCCCCTCCGCAATCCGCATTCTCCACTTTCATCGTTGATTTCCCCCGGGACCTTTGATATGAAATCTGCAATTACAGTCATTACCGGGATCATAAAGGTTTTTGGGAACATGAACAGCACCATACGACGATTCCTTGTCATTACTTTTTGGCTCCCCCTGTTTTTCGTTTCCGGGCGGGAAACAAACGTGGGACCGGGGCGGGATTTTGAAACGATCCAGGCCGCACTGGACGCCTCCTCGGACGGCGGCGAAATCGTTGTGTTCCCCGGCCGTTATAAAGAGAACATCCTTTTCAAGGGGAGAAACGTCACCCTGCGATCCAGCGCACCCACATCCCCATCCGTGGTTCGAGCCACCATCATCGACGGCGATCAAAAGGGATCCGTCATTACGTTCGACGGCACGGAAGAAACCTCCTGCGTGCTTTCGGGCTTTACCATTACCCGGGGAAGCGCCTTCGATGGAGGCGGGATCCAGGCGGCAGGCGGCCGCGCCCTGATACAGAACAATGTCATCGAGCTGAATACGGCCGGCAACAGCGGCGGCGGCATCTATCGATCCAACGGCCTGATCCGGAACAACCTGATTCTACAGAACAGCGCCGCGGGTTACTGGGACGGCGATTTCTTCATCCCGGGTTCCGGAAATGCCCTGTCGGAATGCAACGGCACGATCCAGAACAATACCATCGCTTTCAATGAGACCCGCTGGGGTTCGGCTGTTTCCCGGTGCCGGGGCCGAATCATGAATTGCCTCTTCTGGAAAAACGGGAAAACGCTCTTTTCCGACAGCTCCCTTCCCTCCTATTGCTGCATCGAAGGATGGAGCGGGGGCGGTGTGGGAAACATCGACGAGTTTCCCTGGTTGAAGAACCCGGAAGCCGGGGATTATCACCTCCTTTCCTGGTCTCCCTGTATTGACGCCGGCGCCGCCGCTCCGGAGCTTTCCCACGATTTCGAAGGCGATCCCAGACCCTTCGACGCCTGGCCCGGACCCCGGGGCGACGGATCCGACATCGATATCGGAGCGGATGAATTCATCGGAACTGTACAAAATACGCCAACCCCCACTCCAACCCCGACCCCGGAACCGACCCCCAGCACGCCCCCAACCATTACCATGCTGACCCCTGCTTCCCGGGAGGAGATCTCCACCGGAACCTATACCCTACGGTGGATCGATGACGATCCGGATAATAACGCCGCGATTTCCCTCTTCTACGTCGATTTCGCCACGGGAACCGGCGATACACTGATCGTGGAAGGTATCAGCGAGGATGACGAAACCGATGCCTTTCACTGGAACACGGAAACCGTTCCCGAGGGCCTTTACCAGGTTTACGCCCTGATCCGGGATAACTATAATCCCGCCGTAAAATCCACGGCCCCCGGCTCCATCGTGATCATCCACGTGAAAGAGGAGGAGCTGATCGGTCATCTCACGGGGAGCCTTCCCCTGCCCCCGGCCAGGAGGCCCTTTGCCGATTTCAACCGGGACGGCCGGATCGATATCGCGGATTATATCACGGCTCTCCAGGAATAAAAGAGAAAGGAAAAAGATTGATTTCGATCTTTGGAAAACCCGTTCGTCTCATGACCCTTTTTTTTCTCTTTTTCCCATGTTGCCTGATTTTTCCCCGGATCATCCGGGTGGGAACCGGGGAGGAATTCACCGCGATCCAGGATGCCCTGGATGCCGCCGTTTCCGGAGATGAAATCATCGTCCTGCCCGGACGCTATTTCGAAAATATCCGTTTTCTCGGGAAAAACGTAACCCTCAGCTCCACAGATCCCACATCCCCCATCCTTGTGCAAACCACCGTGATCGACGCCGCTGGAACCGGAACAGCGGTTGCCTTCGCCGGAACGGAAAACGCCTCCACGATCCTCTCCGGATTCACCATCACCGGGGGGGGCTCGATCGAGGGCGCCGGGATCATGGGAAACGGCTGCCAGGCAGGCATTTGTCATAACCGCATCGTCGGTAACAGCGAAGCGGAACTCATGGATGGCAATGTCAGCAGCGGCGGGGGCCTGTTCGACTGCGACGGCCTCGTACACGCCAATTACATATCCGGCAACTTTGCCAATTTCGGCGGGGGCCTGTTCGGGTGCGACGGCACGATTCAAAACAACATCATAACGGGCAACACGGCATCCCACTACATTCCCGAGGAAGGGGGGCGGCCCAGAACCGGCATGGGGGGCGGTCTCAATAATTGCAACGGCACGATCCACGGGAACACCATATGGGGAAACACCGCGGGAGTGGGCGCCGGCATGATGGAGTGCAACGGCACGATCCAAAACTGCATCCTGTGGGATAACAATTACGGCGCCCTCGTCCAGGGCGCCGATCCCTCCTTTTGCTGCATCCAGTCCTGGGAGGGGGGCGGCGCCGGAAATCTCACCGGCGATCCGCACCTGGCGAATCCCGCCTCTGGAGATTTTCACCTCCTTCCCGATTCCATTTGCATCGATGCCGGGGGGAATGTGAATCCCGGTTCGGATTTCGAGGGGGAGCCACGGCCCCGGAGGGCCGTTACCTGGGAAACCCGGGGCGACGGCTCCGGGTTCGACATCGGGGCCTACGAGTTCTCCGGCCAGGCCCACCAGACACCCACTCCAACACCCACCCCGACCCCCAGCCCGAGTCCCACCCCCAGCCCGAGTCCCACCCCCACCCCCAACGACACCCCCTTTATCGAGATCCTGACCCCGGCCGTTCGAGAGGAAATCACAACGGGCAGCTTTACCATCCGCTGGATTGACGCCGATCCCGACGATGACGCCGCAATCGCCCTTTACTTCGTGGATTACGCCTCCGGCTCCGGGGACACTCTCATCTGTGGCGGGATCAGCGAGGATGACGAAACAGACATCTTCCATTGGAAAACGCGGGAGGCGCCCGAGGGCCTGTTCCAGGTTTACGGCCTCATCGATGACGGCGTGAATCCCCCCGTAAAATCACTCTCCCCCGGATCCGTTGTCATCATCCACGTTCGTGAGGAAGAAATAATAGAGCACCTTACAGGGGAAAGACCCATGCCCCCGGCTCGCAGGCCCTTCGCCGATTTAAACGGCGACGGCTTCCTTGACGTTGCCGATCTCATCAGCTTTATTCTGTCACAATAAACAGGAGGAAATGTATGATACCAGTCATTGTCAGTGGAGCTTGCGGGAGGATGGGAAAGGCCATTCTTTCCTCCGTGTTCGTAACCGAAGGTTTTTCCGTGGCGGGCGCCCTCGAGGCCCCCGGCCATCCCGATCTCGAGCGCACCGTTGCCGATGCTTGCGGCATTGCGGGTTGCTTGATCCCCATAACGACTCCCGCAGAATACAAGGGAGAAAAAGCGGTCCTCATCGAGTTCACATCCCCCGAAGCCACCATGTTCAATCTCGATTGGGCCTTGAAAAGGGGATTTCCCATGGTCATCGGGACAACCGCCCTGAGCGCGGAACAGGAAGAGCGAATCGAGGCGGCATCGAAAGAGATCCCCGTGGTTTACGCCTCCAACATGAGTGTCGGGGTCAATCTCCTGTTCAAACTCGTGGAGGACGCGGCCGTGATCCTGGGAAGCGATTACGATATCGAGATCTTCGAGGTTCATCACCGTTTCAAAAAGGACGCCCCGAGCGGCACCGCCCGCACCCTGGCAGAGAGGGCCGCCGCTGCCCGGGGGCTCGATCCCTCGCGCGATATCGTGTATGGAAGAAAAGGCATTGTCGGGGAGAGGAAGTCGGAAGAGATCGGAGTCCATGCCCTCCGAACCGGCGATGTTGTCGGGGAACACACTGTGGTGTTCGGGACCCTTGGGGAGCGTGTGGAGCTGACCCATCGCTGCCACAGCCGGGCCACATTCGCCCTGGGGGCCCTCCGTGCCGCCCGTTTTGTCATGGAGAAAAAGCAGGGATTTTTCAGCATGAGGGACGTTTTGGGAATCGTGTAATGGATCAGGGAACAGGCGATACGGAACTTGACGGAACAAGCGAGTTCTTATGAGGTTATGAAGAAAAAACTCATCATCATCGATCGTGAAAAAAAGGCCAGACAGGACCGGCTTTACCGGATGAGCCTTACCCTGGAACAACGCCTTGATCTGGTTGAAGAGCTCCGGCTCGAGGCGGGAAAATTTCTCTTTGAATATCCAACCCGACTTCGAAGAATTGTTACAGTTATTCGAAGGCCGCAACGTTGACTACATGATCGTCGACGGGCATGCCGTGGCGTTTCATGGTTACCCCCGATTTACGGGATATCGTAAGTGTAAAGTTCCACCCGTTCCAGGATGACCCGCCCCATCTGTTCGTCGCTTCCGTCGGAAATGTCAAAGTTGTAACTCATCCTGTTTTTATCCGTTTCCTCCCCCTCGTACAGGGCTGGCATGGTTTCGAACCACACGGAATATTCCTCCCCGTCCCCATCCGGCATGTGGGAAGAAACCTGGTCCGGGATGAGAATGAACAGGGATATCCAGTTTGCCGCCAGGTTCGAGTTGTAAAGCCGGATCTTTCCGATCGTGTCCCGGTTCGGTGAAGAAAGTGTGTAAACACAGCGATACAGTTTCCCGGGTTCGAATACGTCCAGTGAGCGATCCGCAGGAAGGGTCCAGAGTCCATAATCGATCTGGCCTTCGATGGGGGAGGTGACCTCTCCCTCGGTTTCGATATAGAGACCGTCCGTTCCAACACCCAGCCCGGCGATTCCGAAGGGGGTGCCCGGGTAATCCAGGGTTTGGGATGTCCAGGAATCGAAGTCGGAAAGTTGGGAGAAGGAGTTGACCGGCGTACCTTCCGAGATCGCCGGGACGGGAACCCTCTCGATTTCCACGAAATCCAGATAGTTCGTTCCCTCCTCATCGTTCGAAAAATCAATCACCTCGAACTTGACCCTGAGATTGGTGACACCCTCCCCGGAAAGATTGGGTGGCCCGATGTAGATGTTGTAGATCTCGCCGTTTTGATCGGGGGCGAAAATACCCTTCCCCACCCGGTTGCCGCCCGTGGCGGCCAGGATACCGCCGGACCCGATAAAGTCGGTGAAGAGACGGCAATTCGGCGCCCTGCCGGAATCCCCCTGGGTTGTCCGGATCGTGTAAATTACCCGGTAGAGATAACCGGATATATAGGGAACGCTGTCAGAGGCGCTTTGCCAGGCTCCGTATGCACCCGGAATGCCTCCGGTCCGGCCGGCGGCTCCGATCGAGCATCCGGAACGAACGTGATCGGCGATATAAAAAGCCCCGTCGGCCGCGTTTATAAAGGTGCCGTCAGGAACGGTCATCACCTTTTCCCAGCCCTGAGTCTCGGGGCAATCCCACACATATACGGGAATCGGCGTTGGGGTGGGAGTCGGGGTGGGGCTGTATGTTCGGAGGAATTCGTTCGATCGGGCGTTGCCGTTGCCGGCCTGATCCTTCGCCGAATCCGGAGGAACTCTCGCCATGACGGATCCTTCGGACTGCGGGAAAAGATCAAAACAGTAATCCTGACCGGAGCCGGCAAAGTTCTGAATGGTGCTGTTGGTTGTGACGATATCCTCCACGGTGAAGCCTGTTATCGACTCGCTGAACCAAACGGTCACGGGGATCGGTGGAAGGAGAACCGGTTCTTGTGAACATGACGCGAGCAGCACTGCGGGAGGAGTTCCGTCAAAGGTGCGGGAGAGGATATTCGATCCCGTATTTTTGTTCCCGGATGCATCCTCCACGGTTCCCGGTGGAAGCCATGCCATCACCAGGCTGTCCGTCGTGGGAACAAGTTCAAACCCGTAATCCGCGCCCTCGCCGGTCAGTTTCATGGCAATGGCGTTTGTTGTCGCGATATCCTCGATTGAAAAACCGATTATTTGCTCCGTGAATGTTACGGTAACGGCGATCGGGGAGGTGTTCGTGGGATCGGGCAAGCTCGATGACATTGTTGCCCCGGGATGGGTGTAATCACAGGTGCGGCAGAATACATTGGAGGCGAGATTGCCGTTGCCCGCCGGATCAAAGGCCGCCCCGGGATTGATCCAAGCCGTTACCTCTCCCTCCCCGGTTGGAGAAAGGGAAAAGGAATAATTCGCATCACCACCGCTAAAGTCGTGAAGGGAGGCGTTTGTCACGATTACGCCATCCGGTGCGAAACCGGATACCGCCTCGCTGAAGGTTGCGCTAACCGGGATCTTTTCCAGGCTGGTTGGATCCGGAGCCGGGGAATCGAGAAAAACAGACGGAGGCGAGCTGTCAAAGGAGAGAGAAAAAATGTTGGAGTCCTGGTTTTTGTTTCCCGCTCCGTCCCAAGCCACTCCGGCTGGAACCATGGCCATAAGCAGCGAATCCGTGGTTGGTATAAGATCGAAGCTGTAATGTGTGCCCCCTCCGGTAAGATTGGAAGCCAGGGCATTTGTGGTGATAATGTCATCCAGAAAAAAGTCGTTCACCGGTTCCGTCCATTCGATGTTTACGGGAATGGGAGATGAGTTCGTGGGATCCGGGGCGGTCGTGGCAAGAACCAGGGTCGGCGATGTGCCGTCGAATGTGCGGGAAAGGATATTGGAGGGCGTGTTTCCATTTCCGGCCGGGTCAAGGGCAACCCCTCCGGGGATAAACGCCTTTATCTCCCCATCGCCGAGGGCAACGAGCTGAAAGAAATAATCCATTCCCGATCCGCCGAACCCCTGAACTATGGAATTGGTGGTTCCAATGTCCCCGTCTTGAAAGTCCATTACCGGCTCGCTGAAATGGACATCCACGGCAACGCTCCCGTTCGTCGGGTCCGGGGAAGCCGAGGAGAGCGAGACTGTGGGAGGGGTTATATCGATGATAATCCCGTCGGAATTCGCGGAAAACGGTCCGACGTTTCCCGCGTTGTCCCAGGCGCGGACGCGGGCAAACAGGGTGTCCCCGTCGGATCCGGAAACCTCGCAGGAAAGCGCATTCCCCACGTTTCCGGAAAAGACGTCATCGCTTCCAGGCGAAGTTCCAACCGAAAAGTCGTAGGAGGCAATGCCGCTGGGGGGCGATCCGTTATCTGTTCCTGAAGTCCAAGTAAACAGCACATCCAGACTTTGGCTGTAATCCCCCGGATCCTGTGGAATCGGGGCCGTTGCCGGGGCATTCGTATCCAGGAGGATCGTGTCGGAAACGATATTTCCCATTCCCGCGTTGTTGGAAAGGGCCGCGTACACGGTTTTCATGCCGTCCCCGGTGCTGAGGGTAAATATTGCATATGCCTGTCCTGTATAGGGAATAATAACGGGATCGGAGAGATCCGCATTTTCAGAGAGATACAGATCGTCCGCGGTATGTCCTGTCACCGCTCCGAGGGTCGCCCTTACATCCCACTCGTTTGTGTATGAAGCGGGATTGGTGTTGTTTGCGGGATTCGAGTCAGTAACGGCAAGATCTCCAAGGATCGGGGGCGTGAGGTCGGAAAGGGCGAAATATGAGAACCCCGATACCGTTCCGGAGATCATGTTGCGGGTTGACTGTAAGTTCTGATCTGCAACAAGAGTCCAGGGACCGGAAAGGGAGGAAGCTCTGTAGATATGCAGATCCGCTTCATCGAGGCCGGCAATTTCCGAATCCGTGTATTTCAATTTCACGGTTGCATTCGACCATCCGGTGCGATCGGTTTCGATCTGCCAGAAAACCCCGGCGATGCGTTCGGGATCGGCGAGATTCCCGATCCCGGATTTTGTCCGGTTCAACGCTGCGGTTTGAAGGGAAGAGTCCCCGTTTCCCGGTCCGGAGCCGTCTGCAAACTTGATTTGCACCCTGCCGCTCCCCCAGGGCATTTTGCCATCGCCGATATCGCCGATCCACTGGGGAGGCGTTTCCCCCGACCTTGCAAAGGACTTGTAAGAAGCGCTTTCAAGAGAGCTTTGCCCGAGAACCAGGTATGCCTCCCCGGCGGCATTCTTTCCATTCGGATCGGCGGCACTTGCCCCGAGAATAAAATCATCGAGACCATCCCCATTGACATCGCCGCAACCGCTCACGGATTGTCCCAAACCATCATGATCATTATTACCATCGATAAGGACGCCGTTTACGCCATTAATATCCTCCACCCTGAGAATGCCGGCGGAACCGATGGATTCCGCACCGTAAACCAGGTAAGCCCGGCCGGGACAGGGGGAGGGTGAATCGTACTGGGGATTTCCAAGAACAAAGTCGGCAAATCCGTCCCCGTTGATATCGCCGACCCCGGAAAGGCTGCGCATGGAGCAATCCAGGGCCCTTTCCCCTTCAAGGCGCACCCGGTTTGCATGGTTGAGGTATCTCAGATCCAGGACCCCTCCGGATCCTATTCCGGAGGCGGAACCGTAAACCAGGTATGCCTCTCCGGCGTCGGTGAGTCCCTGGGAATCGGCGTATTCGGCGCCGATCAGGAGATCTCCATAACCATCGCCGTTCACATCTCCAGCCTCGGAACAGAAAAGTCCGATATATGTACCGTCATAACTATCGCCGGAGTAACCGCAGTCGATCCTTGTGCCGTTCGATCCGTCGAGGCTCGAGAGATTGAAAGAGCCTCCAGATCCGATGCCGCTCCCGGAACCATAAATAAGGTAGGATTCGCCCGCGTCCGTTCTTCCCTGGGGATCTCCCTTTGGGGCTGTGATGAGGAAATCGGTATATCCGTCCCCATTCACATCGCCCACCCCGGAAACACATTGTCCAACATGATCTCCATCATTTATGCCAGCTATCCGCACCCCGGTGGATTCGCCGATCGAGCTCAATTGAAAGACGCCCCCGGAACCGGGAAGGGGCCAGGTTCCGAACACCATATAACTTTCACCGCAATTATTCTTTCCCGATACATCGGTCCATTTGGCCCCTATGATCAGTTCCGGCAGGAGATCTTCATTCGAACAACCGCAACCGCATACGGTACTTCCACAGCAGGATTTTGTTTGAATCCCCTCCATTCGCACTCCGTTGGTGCCGTCCAGGGTGTTAAGATTGAATCTTACACCAGTTCCGAGCTCCCCCTCGCAACCAAGCACAAGATAAGCCCTTCCATTTGCGGAGTCGTTATCCTGTTGAGTGGCGCCAAGCATAAAATCATCATATCCGTCCCCGTTGAAATCTCCAACGCCGGAGACGCCTGTACCGTAATGTCCCAGCACGTCGTTGGCTGCCCGACCGTTGATCCGCACCACATGACCGGGATATTCGCTCAGATCCATCACTCCCCCAGACCCGATTCCCGAGCTGCCTCCATAAATCAGGTAAACGCGACCCGCATCCGTCCTCCCGGCTGGATCTGCATCACATGCCGCTACAAGTAAATCAGAGAACCCATCAGCATTCACGTCACCGGCCCCTCCCACGCTGCCTCCGGCATATTCTTCTACAGTGGCGCCTTGAATGATGGTTCCGGGCACCGAAACCCCGATTTGCGTTACATTCATGGGATGTGGATAATCGGCAAATAGCGAGAATTGAATCAAAAGAATTGTGATGGTCAAAAAGAGAGGCGTACCCCTGTTTTTCAACCTGGTTTCCCCGGCACTCATTTTATTCCCCCTGACTGAAACTTTATTTCAAAAAACGTTTTCGATGCTATTCATAAAACTGCCAAAATTTCGCATCGGTGAATTCCCCGATGATGGTCAGCGAACCGTCTTCCTTGTTCACCGCCGCCTTCCAGGAAATATCGTCTCCGTATTCGCCGGATATCTTTTGCTTTACGATGGTGAGAGGCGAGGTTTGTCCGGCTGTCCCGATGGCATAGAACTCGATGAGTGCGATATTGCCGCATCCCACCTGAAGGGCCTCGGCTGATGAAAGCCCGATTTTCACCGTTCCGGGGCTGCCCTCGTAATTCAGGATGAAACCATTCGTCAATGAGGCCTTTTCCACGTTTTGAAGCTCGAGAATAGTTTGATCGTAATTTACGTTGATCTCGAATCCCGCGATCCCTTTCACACTGTCCAGCCTGACGGGAATACAGGCGGTTAAGCCGCCTGCCCCGTGGAGATCCGGAATGGAAACGCAATACCCGGATTCGTAATCGGCCAGGAGACGGACTTTGCCCCCGCCGCTGTCCGGCGGATTGATGGGAAGCCCCACGGCAAGCCGCAGGATCAGGGTGACGTCCGCACTGTCCACAATGCCGTCGCCGTTCACGTCCGCGGCATAGAATTCCACCTGGGAAAGAGTGCGCTGCCCGAGGGCCGCCTGTTGAGCCATGAGTGCGTCCGCGGAATCGATGACAGAATCGCCGTTCACGTCTCCGAGGGCGTGATCAGGCGCCACGGTGAATATTGCGGTGTCCGTGTAATCGATGTTCAGGGGATCGAGGGCGGCGTTGTACATCTTCACCTGGGTAAAGACGTGGCTCCCGGTTGTGAGAAGATCGGCCGCGGCTGCCACGTGGAACCGGATATCCAGGAGATGCCCGGCGCCCGTGATGGTGGCCCCGGCAGTCGAGATGCCGCTGATATTGACCTGACCGTCGGCGATGGAAATGTTGTCCATGAAGGTGAAATCCTGGGTAAGAACAGTTTTCTGCACCTCGAGAGGGGTCAGGATGGTTTTATCATAAGTGACCCGGATATCCATGCCGTTGCCCGTGATCCCGGTGGCATATTCACAGTTGATCTGGAGGAGAACGTCCGTATCGGGAGCGCTGCGGTAATCGGGCATGGTCACAACGATGTTTCCGGGAGTTGCGGATACCGCATCCGTCTTTAAGCTTTCGAGCCCCTCGGTATCCTTTGCCGTGATCTTGTACCAGTACGTGATGCCGGCGGAAACGTCCGTATCCTCGTAAGAGGTTCCCGTAACGAGGGAGCTGTTCAAGGGCGTGTGAAAAGACCCGGCGGGAGAAAGTTCCCGATAGATGTTATACCCGGCCAGGTCGGGTTCCGCGTTCGGGTTCCATGTGAGAAGGACGGATTCGGCGCCGGAAACGGCATGGAGTCCCGTTGGAATATTGGGGTGTCCCGGGATCGGTGTGGGCGTCGGGGTTGGGGTAAAAGTCGGTGTCGGTGCGATGGGATAGTAACGCCCCCCTGTGGCGTGCCCGTTGTATTCGGTTTCCGCACCGGAGTATACATACATCGAATTATCGGCCCAAACGGCGGAGTGACCGAATCTGGCCCGGGGTGCACCGGCGCTTTCCGTGGGCAGCCACTGGTTTCCGGGGGAGAGATAATGGCCGCCGTCGTTGAAGAGTTTTTTGCGATATCCTCCTCCCCACGTAATCATCTGGTTTCCGGTCCATACAAAGGATCCCATGTCGCGATCGCCCGGGTTGTTGGCTGTACTGATGGGAGACCAGGTGTTGGAGGCAGGGTCGTAAAGCCCGCCATCTCCGTTTTTCCAAACGATCATTTTCTGATATGCCCATACAGCGAAATGCTTGTCCATTTGGTAAGGTGCATTGGTTGTGGAAACGGGATACCAGGAATCCGTACCCGGGTAGTAAATCCCGCCGTCACCATATCTTTTCGAGGAGCTGTAACCAACCCAGGCGCTGCCTCCCCACACGATCATTTTATCCCCCGCCCATACCGCGGAATGGAGATTCCTGGGAACCGGCGCGTTTATTCGAGAGACGCTTTTCCAGGAATCCATGACGGGATCGTATCTCCCGCCGGAGTTGAGGGACTGGTCTTTGTTTTCGCCTCCCCACACGATCATCTCGGCCCCCGTCCATATCGCTGTGTGCTTGGTGCGTCGTTCCGGTGCTCCAACCGGATTAATGGTTCTCCAGCTATCCGTATCAGGATCATAGGCGGCGCCGTCCGAATAGTAATTTGCCCTGTTGCCCTTCATCCCTCCCCAGACGATCATTTCGGAGCCGGTCCATACCGCGGTGTGATCGTAACGGGGGCAGGGCGAGCCGATCCTGCTTGTGGAACGGAACTTGTTTTGAACGGGATCGTAGATCAATCCTGTGTCGAGGCATTCATGGTTGTCCAGCTTTGAGTTTGTTCGACCGCCCCAGATGATAATATACTCCCCGGTCCAGACCATGGAATAATTCAGTCGCCATTTCCCGCTGGGAATCTCGGGAAGATCCTCCCATGCCCATCCCGCAATGGGAGTACTCGTGGGGGTGGGGGTGGGGGTGGGACTTGGGACGACAAAGGAACCGGGATATTCGTCGGCGCCGATGTCCCAGTCCGAACCGTCGCCCCTGACCTCCCCGACCGTGTCCATGGGGCGATTATCTCCCTCGAAGTCGTCGTCCGGAGCATAATAATCGTCACATCCGGCGTCGATGCAGGGTGAGCCTGATTGGAGATGAAAGTCGCCGTTGTCAGGATCGATCATGGCTGGATTGTCCGTTATAATCCCGGTTCCCCCCCCGGACCATCCCTGGATGCAGGAGTACAGGAGGTCTTCGGAATCGATATCGCCGACCTGTGGATCGAGGGGGGCGGAATTGCCCCACACGATGCAGTTCCCGATCTCGCCGTTATGTAAACATCCCCCGCCCTGGGTATTGGCGGTGTTGGCATAGATGGTATTATTATAACAGGCTCCAGAATACACGCCTCCCCCGTAATCGGCACTGTTGCCCGTGATGATGTTATTGGAGGAACGGTCTGTGTGGTACATGCCGCCGCCGCGGTCCCCGGCGTTATTGTTCCTGACGATGTTATTTTTCACGCCATTTGAGCAGTCGCACAGACCGCCGCCATCTCCCTCTGCAATGTTTGCCAAAATGACATTTCCGATAACGTTCCTGCAGGTTTTGAGCCCCCCGCCATCATATGCGGAATTATGGGAGATGGTGTTGTTTTCGATAATTCCCGGATAAAACAAAGATCCACAGAGATAGAGCCCCCCACCATCGAAAGATGTCGTATTACAGGAAATGTCATTTCCCCGTATTGTGCCGTGGCAGCTGGATAAACCGCCCTCATTGTAAAGGATTTTGCAACTCTCGATGGTTCCATATAAAAGATAGATCCCCCGCCCCGAGTTATTCACAATGTTGCATTTTTCCACGGACAGTCCTGTTTCATGTCCCGAAATACCTGCCCCTGAGGAGCCCTTGCCGTTTTGCATCGTGAGGCCCTTTATGGCGGATGGATAGGTCTCGTCTCCCGAGCAGGTGAGCACGGGAAAAAGCCCCCCCCCATCAATGATGGTGTTGCTCGTGATATCGTCGTCGTCCGGATTGGTCCCCGTAAGGATGAGGTTTTTCCCCAGGGTGTTCAGGTTTTCCGTGTAAGTGCCCGGAGAAACGGTGATGGTTTCGTAAGCAAGAGACAAGAAGATGCCCTGCTGGATCGTGCCGTACTGGCCTGGAATGGAAATCCCGGTTGGCGGGTTAAAGTCGTCCGGATCGGTCCCCCGTATGATTTCCGCCCCGTCGATCAAACCATCGAGGTCGGAGTCGTTCGAAGCGGGAGAGGAGTTCCAGTAAGCCTCGTCAACATCGGAGAGAAGATCGCCGTCCGTATCGATGGAACTGCTGCATTCATCGGCGCCCATATCCAAAGCACCGCCCGCAATCCGGCATTCGCCGTCCATGTCGGCAATGTAATCCCCGAAAAGGTAAAAGGGATTTCCCGCGTCGATACATGGAGAGCCGGACTGGATATGAAAATCTCCGGCCGATGGATTGACGAACAGGGGGTCTGAGGTGATGTTATTTTTCCCGCCGCCCGTCCAATCCTGAATGCAGCACCAGGAAGGATCGCTGGATTCGTAAACCTGGTCCCCGGATGGGGGTACGGCGTTTCCCCAGATAATGCAATTCAGAACGAGTGCGTTGCAGGAATCGAGGCCCCCTCCATCCTGATTCGCCGTATTGCCGGAGATGGTATTGTTCAGAAGGATGTGGTGACTATAGGAAACTCCCCCGCCATAATTCGCCGTGTTGCCGGAGATCGTATTATTCTGAATAACACCCGAGCATCCATAGAGTCCCCCGCCCTTCCCTGAAGCAGTGTTATTCGTGATCGTATTATTGAGAATCAGGCCATCGCAGTCGTTGAGCCCGCCTCCATAGTCCCCCGTGTTGTTCGAGATGATGTTGTTTCGTATCGTACCGTCGCACCCGAGGAGACCTCTGTTCGAGTTCCCCGAGATGGCGTTGCCGTGAATGGCGCCGTTGCAATAGTACAATCCACCGCCGTAAGTGGCCGTGTTTCCCGAGATGGTGTTGTTCCGAATCGTGCCGTCACAAGAAGAGAGCCCACCACCACTATCATTAGAAGAGTTGTCCGAGATGGTATTGTTCTGAATCGTGCCGTCGCAATAAGAGGCGCCACCCCCACTATAACTGGAGCTGTTGTCCGAGATGGTATTGTTCTGGATCGTGCCGTTGCAATAGTAAAGCCCAGCTCCATAACAGTATGTCCCTGTAACAGAGTTTCCCGAAATGGTATTGCCCTGGATCGTTCCCTGGCAACAAGCAAGCCCCCCGCCGTAGCCATCAGCCGTATTATTCGAGATGGCATTGTTCTGTATGATTCCATCGCACTCGTAGAGTCCACCGCCCCTTCCATTTGGCCAGGAACCTGTCACAGAATTGTTGTTAACGTTATTGTATTGAATCGTCGCAACGGTTTTATTTCCACAGACCCCCCCGCCGTTGCCATCAGACTTACTTCCATTCGTAATGGTAAAACCGGACAGGATGCAGTTTTCGTTTTCCGATCCCTGGAACGTGACCACGGATCCCGATGCGTTGCCATCGATGATGGTACTGTTTCGGGTGCCTTCATCGGTTGGATCGGTAGATCGAAGAATAAGGTTTTTTCCCTTGAAATCGATGTTTTCCACGTATGTTCCAGTGGAAACCACGATTTGATCTCCCTCGTTCGCTCCGTCGATCGCCCCCTGAATCGTGGAGTAATCAGAGGGAACATAAAGAGTCTTCGGAGTCGGAGACGGCGTTGGGGTGGATGTCGGACTGGGAGTTGGAGTGCCTGTGGGGGAAGGGGTGGATGTCGGAGTGGGGGTTGGCGTTGGGGTCGGTGTGGGTGTTGGGGTGGGGGGAGGTGCGATCAGACTCTCCACCCTCAGGTTGTCGAACAGGATGAAAGAGGTCCCCAATGGAGTAACCGAGATGAACATGTCTTCCATTCCCAGACAGACCTTTCCGGATTTCCAGGTTCCTTCCGGATCGTTGTATGTGTGAACAAGGGTGTCTTCCAGAAAGACATTGACCGCGTCATTCACATAATCGATGCGGGCCGTTGTCCACTTGTCCCCGCAGCAGCCCGGATAATTCCAGGTCCCTTCGGGATAGATCCCTTTAAAGAAAACGCCCGTGGAATCGAAGTTGCCGTTGACGCCGCATTCGCCCGTTGTTCCCTCTCCCCATGTTCCGCACAGGTCGTCTTTTACGGAAGGATCCCCCTCGAGAAAATAGTAATCGTCTACAGCGTCATTATCGCCGTTGGCCTCGAAGAAATAGCCGTCCGTTTCGACTGGACAGTCGGTTGTTCCATCCTGGCAGACATTGATCATTCTTGTCCCGGTATGATTGATGCCCAGTCGATAGTACTCGGTAGAACCGGAGCCACCTCCCGGCGGGGGGCCGTTGACGCGGCAAAAGACGTCCACCTGCACACGATAATCGCCTGAAAAATCAGTGTTGGTAAAGATGTCGATATTCGTCATGTTTCCAGGTTCCGAGTAATTGACGTCCATTCTCAGGGCCAGTTTCGTCGTATCCGTGGTCCGTGGCGCCGTGGGAATCGGGGATCCCCCGTATATCGTATCCCCGCTGTAATCGTAAGCCCAGTCCACCAGTGTATCCAGTCCCATCATGGTGATATAGTTCGTGGAGCTATCAGAGCTGAAGTCGTCCAAAAAGAGGAGCCCCGACACCTCGGGCGTTGGGTGGGGAGTGGGGCTTGTTCCCGGTGTCGGAGTGGGCGTTGGAACCCCGCCGATATAATCTGCCGCCCCGCTGAGATTGGCGCCTCCCGTCGCCGCTCCCCCGTAACCTACGCTCTGAACGTCAAAGCCGTCGGGGGAGGAGCAATCCAGGGATACGAAAACCGGATCGTAATAAACGATGTTGCTGGTCATGGGAGTTGATCCCCCTGAGATCACAAAACCATCGGAAGTAGAAAGATGATAGTCTCCCCATGTGACAATTCCGCAGTGAGAAAAGCTTAATGATACTTCAGGGGAAGAGTTATATATGGCATTCGTTCCGGAATCCGAAGAGTCGGTTCCGTTGCCGGTTATAATAGTGTTAACAAAATTGAATTCGCCCGGCATCTCCACTCCGCTGTCTAAAATCCTGATTTGCGGTAATGGCCATAAGGGGCCATCCAGGGCGTTGTTGGCTATGGTGCAGTTATAAAAATTCCATGACTCGTGGAAATCCTCGTCAAAATAAAACGCCTCCATGTCATTGTTTGCAATGATGCAATGATCAAATGTCGCTCTGGGGATTCCCTGTCCCGTGTCGGCGCCATATGTGATTATCCCGCAATTGTTGTTTTCGCAAATATGAACATACTCAAGCTGATAGTCATAATTAGAGTCGTCTTCCCGGTCGTGAAAGATGCCAAGGGCTGCGTTCGGGGGCCAATAGCCATCATACCAGTTTCCTTTTAAAATAATCGGTTCTTCCGGCGTTCCCTTTATACGCACGAAGCACCCGTCGCCCGCCACTTCCAGACCAATTCGGTTCATGTAGGAAAATACGCACCCCGGGCCCACGTGAAGGGTATGGCCCAGTTCCTCCGGCCAGTAAACAAATCCATCTGCCCCTTCAGTGTTGCCGTGACTGTTGGAATAGACCGAAGATGTTGTGGCCACATCACAAACTCCCCGGCAATGCACGCAATCCTCACCCCATATTGTTGCCCCGGTGAGGTCGGCCTCCTCGAGTCCATCCAGGGTGACAGGCTGATCCGAGCCATTGTTCGAGGTCACGACAATATCCACCAGCTCGAGTGTAATATTGTCCGTCGAGAGTGAGCCGGTATTGTTATGAGCTGTTATCCCTCGGTAGGGAGCGTTGCCGTGTTCCGGAATGAGAAAGAGATTCTCGATCCTCACATTAATATCCCCACCGGAACCAGTGTCGGTGTAAATTGCGATTCCGTTATCGTCGAGAACAGTATCCGGAGCCCCGGTTATGGGAGGCGCTGCGATTATCGGCTTGAATCCGTCACCCTTGATGGTGACGCTTGTATTGATCAGGAGACTCTCGTTGTAAACGCCCGCGTCTTTGATCACAATGACATCCGGCGTTGTTGCGCTGGTTTTGACGTCGTTATAGGCCGCGCCGATGGAAGTGAAATCGCCGGTGCCGTCCTTTTTCACAACCCGGGTTTGAGAAAAACATAACGAGCATAAAAGAACAAACCCCAGTAACAAAATCGCCTTTTTCATGTTACGATCCTCCCTTTCAAAAAATGGTGATTTATCATAATGTCTCAAGGAATCCCTGCACAAATTGAGTGTTCAATCGTCTCTCTTTATGTTTTTCGTAATAAACCTCCACACTCCTCATAAAAAGCGATTTGAGACGATTATACCACTCTTTTTGATAAAAATCTTTGGACAGGATAAAAATGAAGAAAAACTCCGTCAAGGTTAAAATGAGAAATTTATAAAAAAAAGAGAGGCGTTTTTCCTGATTGGAACATTGTTCAGATCTTATTGCAGTTTGGTCTTACCCCTCATCACATCCATCCTTGTCCCGCTCCCCACATCGACCTCTCCCGGATTCGAAAAATCAGTTGCCATCGCCGTGGTTTATCTTCTATGATCCTTTTCACTCGTCGGGCAGTGTGAAGGCCCGTATATGTTTTCATCGGTGATGCCGGTTTACGGAAGGAGAGAGCGACCATGGCGGGTAAGAAAAAGGAAGATAAAAAGGAAAAGAAAGTATCTGAGAACACTGTATCTGGAGGTCGGGAACTCCCCAAACCCACCTTCCCACAGATCGTGGATACCTTCTTTATCCAGACCATGATCTCCATCGGGAAACAGATGAATCCCATGAACCAGAAGTATGAACGGGACCTCCCCATCGCACGGTACCAGATCGGAATCCTCGAACTCCTCGAGGAAAAGACAAAGGGCAACCTCTCCGAAGAGGAAGAAACCCACCTCACAAACGCCCTTCACACCCTTCGCATGGCCTATCTCGATGAGTCGGGCAGGGAACCCAACGAATGATCAGGCGGCCCTCCGGGATCGAGCAGGAGATTTGAAAAGATGATCCGGAAAAATCTCGTTTTATTGATATTCACCGGCCTCGTTCCTCTTTTTGCGGCCGCCGATACCCTCGATTTCAATTCCACAATAGAAGACGTCCTCGAGGTTCTGGGAAAACCCCGGGAGATCCGGAAAGACGAAATCCTCGGGCGACAGGTGTGGAAATACGAAAAGGGCGCCATCGGTTTCCTCAACCGGAAGGTGATCTCCTTCGATCAAACCGGGGAGGATCTCCACTTCGATCTCGGAGAGCGGAAAAAAGGCGTGTACCTGGCATTCCGGATGAAGGCCGCGGAAATCCCCCTTGCCCTCGGAACCCCCTCCCGGGTCGAGATCAACCTGGACGAACGGGATTTCTCTCTCTGGTATTACAAACAGATCCCGGCGCCAAAGGGGCGTGAAAGCATGGTGGCCGTGTTTCGGGATCGGGTTTTATCCTGGAACCTGGGAGATGAAAAAAACGTCTACTCCTGCAGGCTGTGGGAGGATGGAGTGGACGAATTTGAAACGCCTCTTCAAAAGCGCGTCATGAAAAGAATCGGCCCCCCCGTTGCCGTTATCCGCGCCGTGAAAAACGGAAGGAGTGAATACACCCGTTATCTCTTTCCCATGCAGAAAAGCGGGCTTTACCAGATCGAGTTCAAGGGAAGCCTCCCCGGGGGATACCGGGTTTTGAATCCCGGGGAGCGACCCATCCCCATGGAGACGCTTAACTCCATTCATCCCCCACTGTCCGCCCGGATGACGAAAAGGAAGGTGATCCCCCTGGATCATCCCCCGGGAAAGATCCTCGAGCAGAAATCACTCTGGAAAAAATTCCTCGAGAACTGCCGCCCCAATCCCTGATTCCCCTATTCGTACAGCTCGAAAAATTCCGTATCCCCGGTTTTTTCCCAATGGTTTCTTATATATCGCACCACTTCGTAGTGATCGTTCATCAGGAGGTCTTCCTTTCTCGTGGAAATCACGTCCGTGGTATACTTTTGCGCGATAACGGTCAGGCGGCCCCTTCCTTTTTCCAACTCGCCGATGATCCGGTTGGTAAGTGATTTTTTATTGAGTTCCGTGGCCTGCACCCAATCGATGGAAAGCGGATTGGACCGTTTACTTTTGATCCAGAAGGAGGCAAAGTCGGGAATAATGCAAAACTCCCGTTCCCCCAGCTTTTCGGTGAGATGGTTCAGATCCGCAAGAAGGGCGAATGTATTATCGCATGTTTTGATTTTTTTCGCACCGGGAAAAACGCCGTCCAGGGAATATGTCAGTTGCCGGAGGCTTTTATCCCGGTAAACCACGCGGGAACGCCCCATCCACCAGAAGCCGACACAGAAAAGAAAGAGGATCGAAAGGAATATGGGATAAAGTTTCCGCTCTATCTTTCGCGGTTCAGTGGCGGGTAGATCGACTCGAATGCTGAAAAGGATAAAAGCCGCCAGGGGTCCGGCCAGGAGGGCCGGGGTGTTGTAACCGAAGGAAATAGACGCGCTCCATGCCGTGAAAAGCACGAGGCAGCCCGCGGCGATCCTTCCCCTTTTTTCACGGGCCCGCAAAAAATGATATAGACTGGCGCCGACCGCGATACCGAAGAGGGAAAAACTCGGATACCGGGCGAAAACACGGTAACCCTTCCGCATCGATCGCGCAAGAAGAAGAAGGTAAAGGAAAAGCACCATCATCCCCGCAAGTGATCGGATGTTTTTTCGTCTCCCTTCTCCCCTGTTTCCGAATTCGCCCTGAAACATGTAAAACAGCAGAAATCCCACGAGAATGCCCCAGGGTACGTTCGGATTCGACAGGTAGGTGAAGATGCCGACGGTTCTGAGGTGCACGGACTGGGAACGAAGCTGGAGCAGGGCGTCCGGCCAGGCCCCCGCGAAAAGGAGAAAGAGAAAATAAAGGATCCCCGGAATCATCGCCGCCACCCAGAAACGAATCTTCCGGAAATCTCCCAGAATGACCAGTACGGCGAACGGAACCAGGAGAAAGTTCTGTTTGCAAAGGTAGGACAGCCCCAGCACGAAATATCCGGCGCTCTTCTTCCATTCCCCTGCTCCCAGGCAGATCATGATCCCGAGGGAGGCAAGAAAAATTCCGTCGATGGAATGCCAGGCCATGATCGCAAAGCTGTGGCTCGAAAGGGTCATGATAACAGCTGCGAAAAGAATCTTTTCAAAGAGTCCCAATTTCAGCTTGAAAAGGGAGGTCAGAATAACCGTCCAGAACCAGGAAAAGCACGCAAACTGGATCCACACGAAATAGCGGGAGAGCCAGATTGCATAGCTGCCCCCGAGGAGAAGCTCGGGGATATGAAGGAGGGGCGATCCGGCCGGCCGGATGGTGATGAAATCCCTGTGGGGAACCTGTCCGTCCAGGATTCTCCGTGAGTATGCGAGGGTAAAACCGTCGTCCGTGGGATTGAAACCGTAAGGGGAAAAGATGAGGTGAGCGGTTGTGGCTGCGATGATAACAAAAAAAGCCCCGGTGATGAATCGTCGAAGCGGTGTTTCGATTGATGGGGATGTTTGATCCATGGGCACGGCTGCCGATCCGGCCGGGATTATTTACCACCCGTGATCTTGTTGATTTCGTCCCGGAGGAGGCGGTGTGCGGAGTCCTGTTGCTGCTGTTTCTGTTTGTACCAGCCGTTTTTTGTTTTCAGCTCTTTTTTCAGGCGGCCAAGGTTGTTTTTCAGAGACTGTGGCCCGGGCGCTCCCGCGTGTTTTTTTCGCTCCAAAAGACGGGCGGGGGAGCAGAGCATGGCCCATTCCGTCTGGCGGAGTTTCAGGTTTTTCTTTCCCAGTTTCATAAGGCGGCGATTGAGCTTGTCCAGGGCCAGTTTTCCCCGCTTTTCACACTCCAGCACCACCTCGGAAACGATCTTGTAAGAGGCCCGGAAGGGAAGACCCTTTTTCTGGGCGATATAGTCGGCGATATCCACCGCAGTGATGAAATTCCGATTGCAACGGTCCGCCATCTCTTCGGCGTTGACCTTCAGGGTGGAGAGCACTCCGGAAAAAACAATCGGTGCAAAGCGGATCTCATCGAAGAGATCGATGGCGGCATACTTGGTCCACTGGGTGTCGCGGTTGTATCCGGACAGGGCCCCCTTGGAAAGGGAGAGCAGCTGCATGGTCAGGCCGTGGCAGCTGGCGGCCCGGGCCCGGGTCACCTCGGCAAAATCGGGATTTCTCTTCTGGGGCATGATCGAGGAACCGGTGACATAGGCGTCGTCGATCTCGATCATGGGGCGGGGCTCGAGGGAGAGGAAAATAAGATCCTGGGACAAAATGCTGAGGTGATTCATGAAAATGGCAAGGCAAAGCGCCACCTGGGTTTCATATTCCCAGCGGTTTGTGATGCAATCCAGGGAGTTTTCCTGGAGGGAGGTAAAACCGAGGAGACGGGCGGAATACTCCCGATCCAGATCCCAGGACGTCCCGAAACCGGCGGCGGCCCCCAATGGAGAGGTGTTCCATTGTTCATAGGTCATGCCGGTCCGGGTCAGATCCCTCATCATGGACTCTGCGTGAGAGATCAGGAAATGGCCGAAACTTGTGAGGGAGGCGGGCTGGTAGTGGGTGAAACCCGGCATCACGGTTTTGGTGTGATCGGATGCCACGGAGAGAATGGTTTCAACAAGTTTGAGGAGTCGGCTGTAAAACTCGAGGATGCGGTCGCGGATGTAGAGCCGGCAATCCGTGGTGGTTTGATCGTTGCGGCTTCTTCCGGTATGAAGGCACCCGGCTGCGAATTCCCCGGCCAGCCGTGCGACCCGGGACTCGAGGGAGATATGAACGTCCTCTTTTTCCTTTTCCACATGAAAGGTTCCATTCCGGTAAAGCCCCGCGATTTCCTCGAGCGCCCTCAGTATGGATGCTGCGGTTTTTTTATCGATGATCCCCTGTTTGAACAGCATGAGACTGTGAACTTTGTTGACCCAGATGTCGTAGGGAATGAGGAGTTCATCCGCGGCCGGTTTGGTCAGTGGATCCCGCCCGGCGCAATACTGGATATTGATCAGGGAAGGCTCGGAGCGCATCCTGCCCCCCCACACGGTTTTGCTTGTATCTTTGCGGCTCGCCACCATTTTATCCCCCAAAAGAGAAAATTCGTCGTTACATGAAAAACGACAATATTACAGGCAGAAATGCATTCCTGGAGATTGGAATGTCAATGGTTTATTCCTCTTCCTCCCCGGGCTCCTCCTCGTCCTCTTCCCCGAGCAGGTCCGCGGGGGATGAGGCGCCCAGTTTGGCGAGTTCTTCGGCCGGATCCACCAGGAGATCCCGCGGTTTGCTCCCCTGGTAGGGCCCCACGATCCCCTCCTCTTCCATCATGTCCATGAGTCGTCCGGCCCGGGCATAACCGATCTTGAGCCTTCTCTGGATGAGGCTTACGGAGGCCTTTTTGTGTTCCAGCACCAGCCTGAGGGCCTGCTCGTAGAGATCCTCGTCAGTGGTTTCGTCCGTTACCTTGACGGCGCGGGATTCGGCCGGGGCCTGTTCCTTCTTTTCCTGCACCCGGATCTCGAAGTCCTCCTTCACGTAAATCGCCTTCTGCTCTTCCCGGATAAAATCCGTAAGGGCTTCAACCTCATCCTCGGAGACAAAGGCGCCCTGGATGCGGATCGGTTTCGGGGCCCCGGCGTGGTAAAACAGCATGTCTCCCCGCCCGAGAAGGGTCTCCGCGCCGTTCATGTCTATGATGGTTCGGGAGTCCACCTTCGAGGAAACCTGGAACGCAATGCGTGTGGGGAAGTTCGCCTTGATAATGCCGGTAATGACGTTCACCGAGGGTCTCTGTGTGGCGATCACCAGGTGGATTCCCACGGCCCGGGACAGCTGGGCCAGCCGGATCACGTATTCCTCCACCTCGTTTTTCGCGATCATCATCAGGTCCGCCAGCTCGTCGATCACGATCGCGAGATGGGGCATGTATTTGACTTCCTTGCCCATGAGCTTCTTGTGGGGTTTGTCGGAGAGGACCAGGGTGTTGTAGCTGTCGATATTGCGGACCCCGAGGCCGGCAAGGGTTTTGTAGCGTTCTTCCATGAGCTCCACGGCCCAGGCCAGTGCCGCGGCCGCCTTGCGCGGTTCGCACACCACGGGCGCCATCAGGTGGGGGATGGCCTGATAAACACTCATCTCCACCCGCTTCGGGTCGATGATGATGAATTTCACGTGATCCGGGCTTTGCCGGAACAGGATGGAGGCGATAATGGAATTCAGGCACACGCTCTTTCCCGAGCCGGTGGCGCCGGCGATCAGGAGATGGGGCATCTTGGCCAGGTCGCCCACAAAGGGGTCGCCCGAGATGGTCTTGCCCAAACCGAAGGCGAGTTGAGAACGGGCCCTCTTCATCTTTTCACACGTGAGGGTTTCCTTCAGGTAAACCCCGGTGACCTTGCGGTTCGGCACTTCAATACCGACCGCGGCCTTGCCCGGGATCGGAGCCAGGATGCGCACCTTGATGGCCCGGAGCGCCATGGCCAGGTCGTTTTCGAGGCTGACGATGCGGTTGATCTTCACGCCCGGAGCGGGCTTGAGGGCGAACAGGGTCACCACCGGCCCCTGTGTTACCTGGATCACCTTTGCCTCGATGCCGAAATCCGCCAGGGTCTTTTCCAGGATTTCACTGTTCTCCTGGATCTCCTCGTCGGACATGGTCTCTTCCACGGGAGGGGGATCGAGGAGCAGGGAAAGCGGCGGGAGCTTGTATTTCGCCGAGGGCTTCTTCGGTACGGACGGGGAGGACTTTGCATCCACACTGCCCTCGATCATGTCCTGGAGGGGATCCAGGGGGATCTCCTCCAGAGATTCCTTCGATCCCTTTTTCTTTTTCACCTCGTCCACGAGGTCCGGGGTAAAGATGCGGCTGGTTTCCTTCCTCTTGAAGATCTTGGCCGGTTTTTTACGGTCAGGCTTCTCCTCCGCGGGCTCCTCTTCCGTTTCCGCGGGGGGGGGAGCCTCAGTCCCCTTGAGCCCCAGGGTCCACGACCACGCGGAAACAAAGAAACGGTAGAACAGCGTCTCCGTCGCGATCAGGAGCGAGGGAACCAGGAGCACGATGAACAGGATCACACTGCCCACCAGACCGATGTGATGTGGAACAGACAAACCCCAGTCATTGGTGATGAAATTTCCCACCAGCCCACCCAGCCGGAGCGCGCGATCCCGGAGCTCGGGTTGATTGTAGTAAGGGAGGGAGAGCAGGGCGCAAAGCGAGATGGTAAAAACCGCAACAGCGATCAGCTTGATGTAAATCTTATCGAACCCCCTGTTCTGGATGAGTCGAATGGACCAGTATATGAGGAGGAGGGGGAAGAGGTAGGAGGCGATATCGCCGAAGAAAAAGGTAAAACCCTCCTTGACGGCCACGCCGAAGGTGCCGAACAGGGCGCCGTCCGGGCGCGAGAACGCCATCGAGAGGAGAATGAAAAGACCCGCTAAAAAAATAAAACCACCAAGAAGATACCTCTGGTGGCTCCTGGAAAGACCAAGGAAGCGATCGTCAGACAACTGGAACGGGTTCGACGCCATGAGAACATCCGCAAAGAGAGCATTAAACAACAAGAACGAAGAGCGGGACAAAAACAGCTGTTAATAAAAATCTGACGCTTTTATACCTCCGCTGGAAAATCTCGCGCAAGTGTTTTTTTCCCCGCTTCCATTCTTCGAGCTTGTGCTCCGGTAAAAAAAAACTTGACGCCGAATCCATGTTGTGGTCTTTAAAATTCATAATAACGTGGCATGCAACATAATCGGGAAGAGGAGATGCTGTTATGAAAAAAGGAATAGCTCTGGCCACAGCTTTCATTGCGATTTCGTTTCTGCTTTCCAGCTGTGCTTACATGAATAACCGTTACTACGATTTTCGCGATACCATGGACCTCGAGGCTGGCGCCACCTTCGCCAGACCGAAAAACGGACCCAAGTACATCATTCCACACTCGCTGGGACTCTACCTCGAGGCCACCCAGTACATCCAGCTCGGCGCCATCGGTTTCAACAATATGGACACCGTTGGGGGGAACGCCGGACTGGATCTGCGGAGCACCTGGACCGGCAAGGAATCCCGCGTCCGCTATGGTTTCGGCCCCTGGCAGAAGTACACCATCAATCAGCAGGGTGGGTACATGGATAAATACAAGGCCAATTCCTACATCGAGGAATCCATCGACCTGTGTTATCGCGACAACATCATGCAGGGGATGTGGCGAACCACCCCCTTCTTCCGCGGCCGTAATTACTGGGAGTATATCGGCGTCGAGGCCGCCATTTGCGAACCCTTTCTTACCCATTTCGGACTGAAACTCCGCGCCGGCATCGATCCGTGCCAGATCATGGACTTTATCCTGGGATGGACCACACTGGACATCTACGGAGACGACCTGGAAGAGGATTAGAATCAAACCGCAGTTTCGAGGAAACTCCCGGCCCGCCGGAGCCATCCGGCGGGCCGTTTCTCTTTCCAGTCACCCGCATTCCGGAAAAATGGTTCTTGATTTCCCCGGCGATCCGGGACACATTCGACGTCATGTTGGTTGAAAAGCCTGACGGTTGGATTTTTTTATGAGAACATGTCCCGGTTGCGGTTATGAAAATCGGTTGCGGGCCAGGCGGTGCGTCCGTTGTGGAACCCCGACCCCTCCCCTGCCGCCGAAAAGGGCCATCGAGCCCGGGGCTCTCCTTGGAAGGAGCTACCGGTACCTGCTCGAGTCCCCCCTGGCCAGGGGGCGGCACTCGGAGATCTGGATGGCACGGGATCTGAAATTCCGCCGCACCCCCGTGGCCCTTGAAATCCTGAAACCCCGCCTGAAGGCCATAGAGGGCCTTCCCGCCGCCATGAAAAGGGCGGTTCGACGAATGGCGCCTCACACCCACCCCAACGTCACTCGCGTCTTCTCGTTCGAAAAGGACGAGCTTGCCGCCTTCCTTGTCACCGAGTACGTGGAAGGCCCCCCCCTGTCCGATGTACTGAAGGCGAGGAGACGAATTTCCGAAGAAGAGGCCCTCTGGGTGGTCTGGGAGATCTCGACCGGACTCCGTTTCCTTCACGGACTGGGTCTTCCGCATGGAGGCCTGAATCTCTCCAACCTGATGCTGCGGCAGCTTCCCCCCGAAAACCGCCTTCCCACCGTGTCCACGGTCAGGAGCCACCCCCATCAATGCGTCAAGATCTGCGGTTGGCTCACCGCCCGCCTGGTCGAGGATTTCAGGGAGGGCAAGAGGAGATTCCGCCCCATGGACTGGAGTCCCGCCGGGGATATCCGCGCCCTGGGCAAGATCCTGTATCGCCTGATCAGGGGCAGGGCTTTCCCGGGTGCCCCTCAAGGACGCCGGCCGGTTTTTCGCTCCCTCGATCCATTGACGGGAACGCTGCTTCAACTCTGTCTCGGGGAAAGCCGAACCACACGGGCCGTGGATCTGATCGCTCACATCGAGCGCGGGAAGGAGCAGGGACGGGAACGGTGAGTGGAAGGCGGGTTGGTGGAGCTTTTCCGGGATATGAGTAACGCCGCTTCTGTTCGGGAAGTTTTTTAAAAAGTAAAGTCAGGATACCACATTTCGGAGAACATTTGCATATGATCATAAAAGGAAATCTCTTTATTCCGAATAAGGTGAGATACGTCAGGGGTGGCAAACCCAGGGTGGATTGCATCCTTTGTTCCGTTGTCAGTAAAGACCCAAAAGTTGAATCGCTCGAGATCTACCGGAACGGGCGATTCTGTATCTGCGCCAACCTTTATCCTTACAGTCCCGGCCATATCATGGTCTTCCCCCTCCGGCACATCGAGGATATCCGATCCTATACCCAGAAAGAGGCACTGGAGCTTTTTAAGCTCGAGAAGGCTTCCGTGGATATCCTGGAAGAGATTTATCGCCCCCATGGATACAATATCGGTTATAACCTGGGTCAGTGGGGAGGCAACAGCATTCCCCACCTTCATCTCCATATTGTCCCGCGATATCGGAACGAGTTGGGCTTTGTGGATATCATAACGGAAACCCGGATCATCGTGGATAATCCGAGGGTCAATCTCCCCCTTCTGAGGAGGCGTTTCAAAAAGCGTCTCGATCCAGGAACCGCCTGATACGCTAAACTTATAGACCCCTGAAATAAAAGGGGTTACATCTAACATTTTTTTTCTTTTCCAAACGGAAAAACTTGACAATCACCCCCCCGAAATGAGATGGTTTTATGTTTATTATCCGGTACAGACGGGTCCCCTATTTTCGAAACTTTTTTGAACCAGGGCCATGACTGTCCATTCCTGTTGCAGGACCGGTGTGTCAAGTTGTTATTCTTTACCCGTTAAAGTGGAAAGGAGCCATTAGAGGATGTGTGCTCGAAAAAAGGCAAAAGACAGTTATACCGCGGAATCCATCCAGATCCTGGCGGGCCGCGACGCCGTCCGGAAACGCCCCGCCATGTATATCTCCAATACCAGCTCCCTCGGCCTTCATCACCTGGTTTACGAGGCGGTGGATAACTCCATCGATGAGGCCATGGGAGGGTATTGCAATAAGATCAATGTCACCATTCATTACGACAACAGCATTACCATAGCCGACAATGGCCGCGGCATCCCGGTGGAACCCCATCCCGCCAAAAAGAAAAAGTCCACCCTCGAGGTGGTCATGACCATGCTTCATGCCGGGGGTAAATTCGACAACAAGGCCTACCAGTATTCCGGCGGCCTCCATGGAGTCGGGGTCTCCGTGGTGAACTTTTTGACCGAGTGGCTCGAAGTCGAGGTGAAACGCAATAACCACATCTACTTCATGCGGTTCGAGCGGGGGATCATGAAAACCCCCCTTCAGAAGCTCGGTTCCTCGAAAAAGACGGGAACCAAGATCCGGTTTCGTCCGGACCCCGACATCTTCGACAAAGTGGAGTTCTCCTACGACACCCTGTCCCGTCGCTTCCGGGAAATGGCCTTTCTCAACGCGGGGGTGCAGATTTCCATCGACGATGAACGTACGGACAAGAAGAACGTGTTCAAATTCAACGGCGGCATCGTGGAATTCGTCAAGCACCTCAACCGGAACCGCTCCGTGGTAAACAAAAAGCCCCTGTATTTCAACAAACCCAGAACATATGAAAAGGCCGACGGATCCGGGGAAAGCGAGATCCACATCGAATTCGCGGCTCAGTACAACGACGGATACGATGAGAATGTTTACTCCTTTGCAAATAATATCAACACCCGTGACGGCGGCACACATCTTTCGGGATTTCGTCGCGCCCTCACCCGTGCGGTCATTAATTATGCCAAGAAAAACGATCTCCTGAAAAAGCTGAAGGGGGAACTGAGTGGAAACGACCTCAGGGAAGGTCTGACGGCCGTGCTTTCCATCAAGCTTTCCGAACCCCAGTTCGAGGGGCAGAACAAGGGAAAACTCCTCAATGCGGAAATCCAGGGCGTGGTTGAAACCATGGTGTACGAATCCGTGATGGAATACATGGAGGAAAATCCACCGTACGCCAAAAAAATCGTGGAAAAGGTCATGCTGTCGGCACAGGCCAGATATGCCGCTCACAGGGCCAGGCAGATCGTCCGTAAAAGCGCCCTCGAGGTGGGCTCCCTTCCCGGTAAACTCTCCGATTGCACGGAAAAGGACCCCGCCCTGTCCGAACTCTACATCGTGGAGGGCGACAGCGCCGGCGGTTCGGCCAAACAGGGACGCGACCGCCACTTCCAGGCCGTTCTCCCCCTCCGGGGCAAAATCCTCAACGTGGAAAAGGCCCGCCTCGACAAGATCCTCTCCAACGATACCGTTCGTACCATGGTGACGGCCCTGGGAACGGGAATCGGCAAGGAAAACTTCGATATCGACAAGATCCGCTATCACAAGGTCATCATCATGACCGATGCGGATGTGGATGGGGCCCATATCCGCACCCTTCTATTGACCTTTTTTTACAGGCAGATGAGGGGAATCCTGGAAAAAGGCTACATCTATATCGCCCAACCCCCACTCTATAAACTCAAGAAAGGCAAAAAGGAGATCTACCTGGAGAAGGATGATGACAAGGATCGATTCCTGCTCGAGGCCGGCGCCGAATCCGTGGATTTCTTTATCTCCGGTTCCCGGCGGAAACCGATCCAACTCAATACGAGCTACCTGAAACAGTTTCTCGAGTATATTCTCGAAATGGAAAAACTCTCCCGCACCATCCAGAGAAAGGGCATATCCTTTATCGATTATCTGAAATTGAGGCGGCAAGACGGCTCCCTCCCTCTTTACCAGATTTCCTCCCCGGATAAAGTCCTTTATGCCTTTAACGAAGAGGAATTCGGCGAATATCTTCCCCAGGCCGAACAGAACGGGAACGATTCAGCCACACCCGATCTCTTCGATGAAGAAGAGGCCGGGGAGGAAGAACCGAAAATCCACTATGACGTGATCGAGTTTCCCGAGGCGCGCGATCTGCAACGCTACCTGGAAAAACTCGAACATATGGAGATCGATACCGATTACTATGAGCTCGATCATGATACCCCCCGAAACGGAACCCCGCCCCAGTTCCTGGTTGTCGATAAAAACGCGGAACACCCGGTTCTTTCGATCCGGGAGGCCGTGGACAAAATCAAGGAAATCGGCGCCCGAGGCGTTACGATTCAACGTTACAAGGGCCTTGGAGAAATGAACCCCGATCAGCTGTGGGAGACCACCATGAATCCCAAAATCCGCACTCTCCTCCAGGTCGGGATCGAGGACGGGGTCCAGGCCGAGGAACTGTTCACAACCCTCATGGGGGAACAGGTTGACCTGCGGCGCCGGTTTATTCAGAAACATGCCCCGGAAGTCAGAAACCTCGACGTATGACCGGCAATCATAAATCCTGGACGGATCTCCTGAACGAACTCGTCATTCGCGTTACCTATCGCGATACAGACCAGATGGGGGTGGTTTACTATGCCAATTACCTGGTCTGGTTCGAGATGGGACGTACGGAACTTCTGAGACAAACCGGTCACACCTACCGCCAGCTCGAGGAAAGGGGCGTTATCCTCCCGGTGGCCCGGTGCGAGTGCGATTATAAAAAACCCGCCCGTTACGACGATCTCGTCAGGATCCAAACCAGCATCCTCCGTCTCACCGACGTCAGTATTGTTTTTCAATACCGTGTGTTACGGGATGAAACCGGGGAGCTGCTGGCCCGAGGTATTACCAAACATGCCATGATCGATCGGGAGGGACGCCTTGTCCGAGGGGGAGCCATCCTCGAAAAATGGTTCTCCTGATCCCCGGAAGGCTGGTATGAAAAGGAACAGAAAAACGCAAATTCGGGCCGTTGCCCTTCTCTTCCTCGCGGCCGTTGCCCTCAACCCCGGCCTTTTTCAAAAGCACGAAAGGGTGGACGAACGCATCACCCAGAACCTCCCCGATCGCCTCTTCGGGGTTCGCAGCCTTCTCGAGGGTCGCCTTCCCCTCTGGAATCCCTGCCTGTTCGGAGGAACCCCTCATATCGCAACCCATCAGAGCGCCTTTTTCTATCCACCCAATATCCTCCTCTTTTCCATCGTCCCACCGATCAGGGCCCTGAAAATCTCCACGGCCCTCCACTCCCTTCTGGCCGGGCTGTTCATGTTCCTTTACCTCCGGCGACTCCGCATCCGTCCCTTTGGAGCCGCGGCGGGAGGTCTTGTTTTCATGATGTGCGGTTACCTCCTCTCCCATGAATCCCATACCGCCAACCGGGATTCCGTGGTGTGGATCCCGCTTCTGTTTTTTTTTACAGAGGGATTTCTGAAAAGGCGCGGTCGAGCGGATTTTGCCGGGGGCGCACTCTGTTTCGCCGTGATGGTCTTTTCCGGATACATGCACACCACAGTGATCGCCGGTTTCATGGTGGGTGTGTATCTCCTTTTCCGCCTCCTTTTCTCCCGTGGGAAATTCAAGCTGAAGGGGGCGCTCGGAGTCGGACTCATGATAACCGCCGGCGCCGGGCTGGCCGCCGTCCAGATCCTCGCCACGTGGGGAATCCTCGATCAGACCCCCCGGCAAGAAATCACATACGAGGTCTTTTCCTCCGGCTTTTTTCCCCTCAGCTATCTTCCCCTCATCTTCTTCCCCCTCCTTTTCGGGGGGGGGTATCCCCATGGCATCCCGTGCCGGTATTGCGGGGTCCACAACCTTCATGAGCTCACGGGCTGGATCGGGATTCTTCCCCTGGTTCTGGCTGGATTGGGTTTTTTCCTGGCGAGAAAGGGAAGGAGGCGGCCGGCGGCCCTGGCCTGGATGACCATCGCCGCCAGCTCCCTTTTCCTCTGCTTCGGAAGGGATAATCCCCTCTACCGGATCACCTATTATATTCCCGGGTATAACCTTTTCAAGGGGCCGGCCAAAAACTGGCTGGGGGTGCATCTCGGGGTGGCGGTTCTGGCCGGTTTCGGGGTTCACTATCTCGAGCTGGGGAGGCGGCGCCTCCCGGCCCTTTTCCGGCGCGTTTCCAGGGTCGCCCTTTTCTCCCAGCTTGCCGTTGGGATGCTGATGCTCCTTTTTATCGCGGCCCTCCACCTCTTTTCCGTGAGAACCTGGCCGAACTGTACAACGGATGATTTCTCGCGCTTCTATGGGTGGACCAACCCGGCGGTCTGGCTCCCTTTGGCCGGCGTGTTCTTGAACGCCGCAGTTCTGTTTTTCTTTTGCCTCTTTAAAAAAAGAGGAATCCTCCTTCTTTGCCTCCCGGTCCTTATCCCCCAGATCCTGTTTATTCGAAATAATATTCACATTACCCACTACAGCACCGATTCCATTTACCGCACCCCCGGGAAAAACCCGGTTTTCGCCTTTTTGAAGGAAAGAGAGAAAGACCTCCACTCCTTCAGGATCTATCCCATCAGGCTTCGTGTGGGGGAAGGCGACGAGAGGCTCCTTTACCCTTCCGTCAACTCGGTTTACGGCATCCGCAGCCTGAGTGGCTACGGCCCCCTTTTTCACAGGGATTATTCCGCCCTTTTGAGCATCCAGTCCATTGGAATCGCATACCGCCTCGAGAACCTCCTGAAAGACAACCGCGTCCTTTCCATGATGAACCTCAAGTACCTGCTGGTTCATCCCCGGCGATCCGGGTATGAACCGGTTCTGGAGATCCTCGAAAACGCACGTGAAGCCCCTCCGGGAAATGAACCCCTGTACAGGGAGGTTTACCGCTCCCCGGGCGGGGTCCGGGTATACGAAAATCTCCGCGCGCTTCCACGGGCCTGGAGCATCTCCCGCCTCCGAACCCCGCCGGAATTGAAGGACCGGCTGAACGACGCCGGACAGGTAATCGGCTGGATTTATCACTGGAAAAACGCCTTCGATCCCTCGCGGGAGGCCCTCCTCATGGATTTCGACGCCGGGATCACCGCCGGACCGTACGAGCCCGGCCGGGTGAACGTGAAACGGGAGGGACCCAACCGGATCCGGGCGGATGTGGAAGCCGGGGGAGAGGCCTTTATCGTGTTCAGCGAGACCTTCTTCCCCGGATGGCGGGCCCGTATCGACGGCTCTCCCGCCAGGCTCTTCCGGGTCAACCTGATCCAGATGGGAATGCCCGTCCCCCCCGGTCGCCACACCATCGAGATTTTTTACCGCCCCGGATCTTTCCTCGCCGGGGCGGCCGTGAGCATATTTTTTGCCCTTTTCCTGTTAACCCTGGGGCTGTATCGGAAAACCGATGGCGTTTGACAGATCACAGATTTTCTGGGGATTCGGATCAAATGATCGGATTTTTGAAACAGTGCCGCATTTCCCTTGACAGCCGGGGGCGGGGTTAACAAAACAGAAACTCATAAAGAGTGAAAGGAAGGTTCCCCGCATCATGTCACGGAATAAAGGCGATAAACTCCTCCTGTCTATCATTATCCCGGTTTATAACGAGGAAGAAAACGTCCGGCCTCTCTTCCGGAAGATCGAAGGGGTGATGGATCGGCTCGAGGCCTTCCGCGACTCATACGAAGTGCTCTTTGTGAACGACGGCAGCACGGACGACACGGGAGGGGAGCTCGAACGGCTCCATGCGGAATCGGAAAGGGTCAAGGTCCTGGAGTTCCAGGGGAATTTCAGGAAGGCCGCCGCATACTCCGCGGGTTTCCGATACGCACGGGGAAAATGGATCGTCACCATGGACGGCGACCTCCAGGACGATCCCGCGGAAATCCCCAGGTTCCTGAAAAAACTCGAAGAGGGTTACGATTACGTCTCCGGGTGGAAATACCGCGGCAAGGGCCATCCCTACCGGGCCTGGCCCTCGAAGTTCTTCAACTTCGTAGTCCGCACCCTTATGGGGGTCAGACTACATGATTTTAACTGCCCCTTCAAGGCCTTTCGGGCCGATGTCATCCGCACGATCGATATTTACGGGGAACAGTACCGGTTCATACCCGTGAAACTCCACGGCAGGGGCTTTCGCATTACGGAGGTGAAGGTGAAAAACCTGCCCCGCCTTCATGGACACTCCAAGTACGGCCTGGAGCGGTTCATGCGGGGATTCTTCGACATGATCACCATCTTTTTCCTCGAAAAATACCTCAAACGCCCCCTTCATTTCTTCGGACCCATCGGCCTTTTCTCCACACTTCTGGGAGCAGGTGTGGTGTTCCTCCTGTACATGATGAAATTCATAGCCGGCATCCCCATCCACGAGAGACCCTATCTCTTTCTGATGGGACTCCTCACGATGATCCTCGGAATCCAGTTCATCTCGATCGGACTTCTGGGGGAGCTGTTCACCTATCATGCAGGAAAACGGAAAGACACCTACGTGGTGAAGCGTTATCTCGATTGACTTCATAACGGAGGCCATCCTTGTCCCCGCGTAAAGAACGGAACCGTGCCTTGCCCCTAATCGGCCTGTTTTTCGCCTTTTTTCTTGTGATCCTGCTCTCGCACCTGCCCTTTTGGGATCAACCCTATTACTGGGACGCACTGGGCGCGTATTACAACGCCACAAGGGTCATTTATGAAGACGGATTGAATCCCATACAGGGTGGAAACGATAATATCGGGCACCCCCCCCTTCTGTTCTGGATCACCGCGGCCGGTTGGAAAATCCTGCCGGCCGACCTGTTTGTTTCCCACCTGGTGATCTATCTCATCACGGCCCTTCTGGCCCTTACCGTGTTCCTGTTTGGAATCAGGATGCTGGATGAACCCTTTGGCGTCTGTGCGGTTATTCTCCTTCTTTTCATGCCGATTTTCTTCTTTGAAAGCGCCCAGATGCTCCTGGATCTCCCCATGGCCGCCTTTTTCATGGCCGCCCTTTATTGCCTCCTTTTCGAAAAGTGGCCCGGATTCTTCCTGGCCGCCACGGCCATGGTCCTGACCAAAGCTTACGCATGGGTTTACCTGCCCCTTTTCTGGGGATGCTTTTTTGCTCGGAGGATCCTGGAGAAAAAACGCATCTCCCCACCCGCCCTCCTCCTTCTCCCCGGAGCGGCCCTTCCCCTTTATCTCGGCACTGTTTACCTGGCGACCCGAACCTGGCTCGCCGGGGACGTCTGGATGAAAAACGCCGATAAGGCCATGGTGAACTCCTGGCCCGCCTTTTTTCACAGCCAGATCTTCACCTTGAAAGGGCTGTTTCTGAACTCCGGGCTGGAGATCTTTACCCTCCTGGCAATAATGGCCCTTATCGTCTGGTTCATCCGCCCTGCCCGGGAAGGAAAAAACGGGGGAACTCCTCTCTGGAGGAGGGTGACCACGCATCCCCGTTTCACCATGATCGCGTTTCTCCTGATTGCGATCGTTTACTCCTGGGCCGTATTGCTCCCCTTGAAGTTTTCCAACCTCCGGTACTACCTTCCCATGTATCCCCCCCTCCTGCTTCTCGGTCTCTATGGAGCACATTATCTGTTGAACAAGAGACGGCCCGCCTTTTATGTTCTCTGCGGTCTGCTGCTTTGCCTTTTCTTTGTCAGGTGGCACTGGACGTTCGGGGAGAAGGTCTCCCGGGTCTTTCCCCGTTCTCTCCAGCCGGTATTCTATCGCCTCATCGTTTACGATGACGCCAGGGATCGCCGTCCCCTCTCCTTCACCGGAGAGGTCACACTGAATTATGTCTACTGGCTCGAAGTGGTACAGAAAGGCGCCTCCCACCTGGAGAAACATCATGAAGGACAACATGTGGTCGCCATGTTCCCCCTGTCCGGATATTTCATCTATCCGTCTCAGGGGATCGTAACAAAACCGCTCCCGATCCGGCCCTTTCGCTTCCCCGCCAGCGAGCATTTGAAAGAGGGCGATCTCCTGATCCAGACCTCCCTGAGCATCCGGCCTTACCTCTTTAACGAGGTGCGAAAAAATTATGATCTGGAGCCGGTCAGGCGGTTTGAATACAGGGGTCAGTGGATGGAGATCTCCCGCCTGAAAGAAAAAGCCGTCAAGTAATCAAGCCTTCTTTTGTCAGGAAAAATATCTTTACATTATTCGGTGGGTCAGAAAGGTGTCTTCTTGGATTCGTCCCCGACGAATTTCACCGGTTTCCTGTTGAACAGGATCAGGTTGCTGAGGGAACCCAGCAGGAGCAGGAAGAAGATGACCAGGAGGTGGGCGTTCACCGCTGTCATGAGTCCCTCCGTTGTGGAAAGCCCAACTAAGGCGTACCCCAGCACCCATCCCCCCTCGAACGCACCCATTCCCATGAAACCCTGGAGAGGGGTGGTGGAAACAATCAGGGTGGAAAGCCCCACCAGGGGCGCGGAGAGCGGCTCGACCGGGGTTGCGGCATGGGTGGCGAACGCGGTAAGGTACGAAATTCGAAGAACCATGATCGCAAGAGAAAACACCGCACATTTGGAGTAAAAGGCAAGGGATTTCCTCTCGCTCAACAGCCGGGCGGTACGGGAAAGAAACCCGGCGATTCGAAGAAGGAGATGCGAACCCCTCCGGGCAAGAAACCGGGTGACGTGATCGTCGATCCATCCGGCGATCCTTTTCCCCCATAAAATCGCCGACACAACTCCCAGGATGGGAATGCTGATGAACAAAACGGCGCAGCTCAGGGCCCCCGGATGCATCAGTTTCGTGTTGTGACGTTGCCACACAATGAAAAACAGGGCCAGAAAACCCAACATAATAACGTCCATGGCCCGCGCGATTATGAGGGAGGTCATCCCCTTCGATCCCTCGATCCCCAGGTGCCTCCTGGCCAGGTAAACAATGGTGAGATCCCCGGTTCGCACCGGAAGGATGTTGGCGTAAAACTGGTGCGCCGACGTGATCACGGTCAGGAGGGGAAGGGGGCACTTGAATTTATGCCCCAGCCCCTCGACAAAGAGCAGCCGCCACCGCATCGCCACGAAAATGTAACTCAGGAGGTAGAAAAGAAACCCCAGACCGATCCCGCGGACGTGAATCTGCTTCGGTATTTCCGGAATGCGCTCCAGCGGGATGTAATGGAAGAAAACCGCAAGGGTGATAATCATGATGAGGATGGGGAAAATATACTTTTTCATCGCGGCTCCGGTTCAAACGAAATGGCGGTGATTGTGGACATGGCGCGGTTTTCGTCTAACGGTTGCATCGCTTCGTGAACCCCCGTCAATGTTCCCCGGGGGAATAGTCGAAATTGGCGGTAATGACGATCGAGCCCCCCCGGATCGAATCGGGCAGGGGCCCCAGGGTTTCCGTGCGTTCCACCGCCTCCATCGCAAAACGATCCAGGGACGCCTGACCCGTGGATCGGATCACCTTGATCTCCGAGATGTCCCCCTCCCTGTTCACACGGAACTGGATGGTGGCCGTAAGGCCGGAATAACGGTTCGAGCGCGTAAGCTTGAAATTGCTCTCGATTTTCTGGGTGGCCATGAGGAGGTAATAGCTGGGGAGGTTCTCATGGGTGATCTGGAGGGGCGCCCTTCCCGGGGGAGGGGAAGGCGCCCTGGTCGGCTCGGGACGCGGGGTGTGGCTGGGACGATAGGGTGTGGGGCGCGGTCGCGGCGGCTTATATGCGGGCTCGGGCGTCCGCCTGGGGGTCGGCTTGGGGGTCTTGGGGGGATCCTTCTTTTTCGGGGTCTTTTTCCGGGGGGTGGTCTTTTTCTTCGGAAAGGTTTTTTTGGGACGGGAAACAGTCTTTCTCTTTTTGGGAGGAGGGCTGCTCTTTTTGGGAGGAGGCAGGTGATAATACTTTACGCGCATCACCCTTGTTCGTTTCACCTTGGTGTGTTGGGGAAATATAAGGGGGGCCAGGGCGAAAACAAGGAAGATGAAAATGTGACCGGCCAGTGATATGAGAATCGTTCTGAACATTTGCGTTCCTCTATTTCGAGGGCGGTTCCGTTACCAGTCCCACGCCTTCGACGCCCGCCTCCTGGATGGCGTGGAGAACCCGGGCCACCACCTCGTAGGGCACGGATTTATCCGCCTCGAGCAGGACGTCAAGGTCCGGTTTCCTCTGGTAAAGGGCTGTGATCTTTTCCGTGAGGTCGTCCAGGGAAACCCGGATGTCCCGCGTCCCGTCGCTGAGGTAGATCCTCTCCTCCTCCCCGGGCTGCGGGGCCTTCCGGATTGCAACCGAGAGGGAATCCTTCGGCTTCAGGTTGGATGCCCCCACCTCCGGAAGCTCCAGTTTCAATCCGTGCTTCAGGGAGGGGGCCACGATCATAAACGCGATCAGGAGATTGAATGTCACGTCCATCATCGAGGTGAGGCTGATGGAGGAGATGGGTCTGAGAAAGGTGGTTCGTCTCCTCATGAAAGATTTACCCCCGTTTGATAATCTGCTTCTGGATGATGTTCGATACTTCCATGGAAAAGGAGTCCATACGTTTGACAAGGTGTTGAACTTTACTCAACAGGTAATTATAGAAGATCACGGAGGGTATCGCGGCGATGAGGCCGGCCACCGTTGTCATGAGGGCGGTGGAAACCCCCGGCGCCAAACTGCTGATGGCCGCGCTCCCCTCCCTGGCAACGGCCTGAAAGGATCCGAGGATCCCCCATACCGTTCCGAACAGGCCGATCAGGGGGCAGACGTTGGCAGTTGTGGCCAGGAACCCGAGCCAGCCCTCCAGGTGCCTGATCTCGTTGGAGGAGGTTTGTTCCATCACCCGCTCGAGACTGATCTTTGCGGCCTCGATACGTCCGTCAAGTGATAATCCTTTAATGTCCTGGTAGTAGTTCTCCATCTCCACCTCCAGGTAGGCCTCCCTCAGGATCTGGGCCAGAGGGCTGTCCGGGTAGCGCGAGGTGAGCTGGAAGGCCTGACCCAGATCGCCCTTTCCAGCCATGCATTTTTCCACGAATCGGTTCGTCTGCATGGTGGCAAGGCGGACATGGAGGAACTTGTACCCGATGATCCCCCAGGAGATGATGCTGAAAATGGCGGTCACGGTGAGGCAGAACCACCCCATCAAGTCGCTTCCCTTGACAGCCGAAATGAGATCCACGGTGAACCATGAAGAGGGTCCCAGGGTCAGGATCGGGATCTGGATATTCTGGATAAGGTATAAGGGATGCATTATCTCGCTTCTATTTTAGTTAATTGTCGGCCAGGCCGAGGATTTCGAGGATCCGGTCCACGTCCTCGAGGCTGGTGTAATGGATTACGATCTTCCCCGCGGTTTTGGAGCGGGGTTGGACCCGAACCTTCGTCCCAAGGGAGCCCATCAGTTTTTCCTCCAGTTCAGCGATATCCGGGGGTTTGGTTTTAGCCTTAAGCTTGGGAGTGGGTTTCCTTTCCTTCAGCTCCCTTGCCAGGGCCTCGGTCTGCCTGACGGAGAGCCCCTTTTCCACGATGCGGGACCAGAGTCTGGTTTGGAGGGGGCGGTTCGTGAGACTGAGCAGGGCCCGGGCGTGACCCGAGGAGAGCCTTCCCACTTCGAGATCCTCCTGGATCGTCGGGGGCAGTTTCAGGAGACGGAGGCTGTTGGTTATGGTCGAGCGATCCTTTCCCACGCGACGGGCGATCTCCTCCTGGGTGAGCTTGAATTTTGCCGTGAGTTCATTAAAGCCCCTGGCCTCTTCGATGGGATTCAGGTTTTCCCTCTGGAGGTTTTCGATGAGGGCGAGCTCGAGGGTTTGACTGTCGTCGGCCTGGATCAGGATACAGGGGATCTTTTTGAGTCCGGCCATGCGGCAGGCCCGCAGTCTCCGCTCCCCCGCAACGAGCTGGTATCCCCTGCTGGTGCTTCGAACGAGGATCGGCTGGAGGAGGCCCTTTTCCCGGATGGAATCGGCCATTTCCGACATTTTTTCCTCGTCGAAGTGTCGCCTGGGTTGGAACGGGTTGTTTTTGATCGAGCCTGCGGGGAGAGAAAGGAGGTTTTCGGTCTCCTCCTTGACCGTAGATTTCGCCTCGGGAAACAGGGCGTCAAGGCCCCTGCCCAGGGCCTTCTTTTTCTTCCTGGTCACGGGTCACCTCCTGGGGGACGGGGATTTGGTTTACGGGGGCTTCCTCCACGGCATCCGAGCTGGTTGCGGATGGAGAAACCCCGGTTTCGCGCATGGGATGGATCGTGAAATCGGGATGTTCGAGCCGTTCGATTACCTCTTTCGAGAAATCGGAGTAACAGTTAGAACCGGTGCAGTTGGGGTCGTACAGGATGATCGGTCGTCCATAGCTGGGGGCCTCGCTGAGTTTGACGGTTCGTGAGATGATGGTACGGAAGACCAGTTCCCCGAAATGCCCACGAACGTCGTCCGCCACCTGGCGGGAGAGGTTGGTGCGGGAGTCGTACATGGTGATCAGGAGACCGAGGAGGTGCAGTTCGGGGTTGAAAACGCTGCGGATGCGCCTCAGTGTTTCCATCAGTAGGGAAAGCCCCTCGAGGGCGTAATATTCGCACTGGACAGGGATGATCAGCCTGTTGGCCGCGGTCAGGGTGTTCACCGTGAGAAGTCCCAGAGATGGCGGGGAGTCGATGATGATGTAGGAGAAGCGATCCCGGAAGGATTCGATGATCCGGCGAAGACGGTATTCCTTCCGGGGGGAGCTCAGGAGTTCGATCTCCGCACCGATCAGCTGGATGTTCGAGGGGAGGAGGAAGAGGTTTTCCATCAGGGGATTCAGCAAGATCCGCTCGGGAGAGAGGGATTCCTCCAGGAGGAGGTCGTAGATGGTGAGGGGGAGGCTTTGGCGGTCGATCCCGAGGCCGCTGGTGGCGTTTCCCTGGGGGTCCATATCGATCAGGCAGGTTTTTCGTCCGGCGGCGGCAAGGCCGGCGGCGAGATTGACCGCGGTGGTGGTTTTTCCGACACCACCCTTCTGGTTCGCAATCGCTATCACATGGGACATCAGCTCTATCCTGCTTTACAGCGGTAAAAGGGGGAAAGGGAATCTCAATGTTTCACGTGAAACATCCCGTTTTCACATTTCCTGTCAATACCTTTTCTCAATCCCTATAACCGCCGTTTCGGAAGTGCAAGTCAAAAAAGTGAAAAAACCGAGAAAAATCATCCCCCCCCATGTTTCCTCCAAATGAAGAAGCCATCGGAGAAGATAAAACCCTAGACGCCGTCCATTTTGTCCATCCCCTGAATTGCGTGCTTGACTCTCCCGGGAAAAAGGGGGAGGATTGCCCGATTTAATGAAAGGAAGAAAACAAAAATGACCAGAATTTGCAATATCGCGCTATTCCTCCTTTTTATCGCCGCCCTCTTTTCCGGATGCGCCGCCACAAGGACGAGGGCGATGATCGAGGAGACGAACGAGAGGATCGAGAAGGCCCTCTATTACGACGCAGAACAATACACCCCGGAAATGATCGACAAGGCCAGGGGAAATATCAAATCCTCCAGGAGGATGCTCCAGAGGAAGCGAAAAAAAGAGGCCCTCAAATCCGCCAGGGCGGCCCTGTACGAGGCGAGCGAGGCCCTGAGAATCTCCAGCAAATCAAAAACGGCCGTTACCTGGAAAGAGGCCAGGGAGGCGAAAAAGATCGTGGATCTGAACCGCGCGGGTGAGGCGAACCCCGCGGTTTACGAAAAAATGACCGGGAGCCTCAGGGAGGCGGAAAAAAACTTTATCGCGGATCGCTTCGGCGCATCCTTCAACCACTCGAAAGACGCCCTGTTCCAGGCGGAAATCCTGCTCGAGGCCCTGAAAATCGAGGCCGGACTCACGCGTAAGAGGGTCGAGGAAAACTGGGAGCGGATCAAGGACTCCTCCCCTGAAAACGAAGCCCTCGCCGGGGAGGCAGGGGAGGCCTTCGGTAAGAGACATTATCGCCGCGCCATCCGGATCTGGCAAAAGATGCTCGACGAAACAGAATAATCCGCATTGGACATGAAATCTTCAGGAGATTCAGAATAAGACGCAAAAGGCACAAAAAAGAAGACGTGATGGATTATTGATGCCTTCCCCCCTCCGGAGTCAATGTCTTAACTGAAAGGCGCTCCAGTCTCACTGAAAGTCTCCTGTAATCGTGAGAACCAGGTCTCTGGACCGCGGGAGAGAAGAACCGGTTGGGGACAAGATGAATCACGTTGATCCCCCCCCTGAGAAAATCGGAGCCAACCGTCCACTCGAGATCCGTCCAGCCCCGGCCCATCGGTTTTATGGAAACCTCCCTGCCGTTGATCCTCAATGTCACCTCCAGGGGGGGCTCCCTTTCGGGCAGGTAGGGGTAGAGGCGGAAAACAAGGGAGAGGGGAAGCGTCTCCTCGAGGGGGAGAAAGATCTCTCCCACCGGTCCGTCAATGGACCTGATCCGGATCTCTCCCCAATCCTCGATCACGTCCCAGCCCCTTCCCAGGAAGGGAAGGCTGTTTTCCTCCCCCGGAAGGATCACCATCGAGCTTTTATCGTCCCCGAGGGCCGCATCTTTGAGCTCCGGCCTTTTCCGGGCCAGTTCAAGGGCGGAGATCTTTCTCCGGACGTCCAGACCCGTAAAGGGGGGATGCACCCGCCGGAGGGGTATGAGTACGCTTCGGAGCTTTCGGGGTACCCACCTCCCGCCCCGGATGGCGACCCAGACATCCTCGTTTTCCTCGAGCACGCGCGCGATGTTCTCTGGAAAGAGGTTGCTGATTACGATCCGGCAGGGGAGGCCCAGTTCCCGGGAGTAATGTTTCATGATAACATGATCCAGGAAATCACCAATGACAACAACGGTATTTGTATTAGATTCCCCCTTCAGTCGACGCGCCAGATCGCCCCAGCCGATCCGCTCGACCGGCCTCCTGACAACATAAAAAAAAGACGCAACAGAAAGAACAATACACATGAGGACAACACAGGCACGTTCCGACGCGATCTTCCAGTGCCCCCTCCCCGAAAGGGAAACAACCGATGAAACCATCCTCCCCAGGGTCTCGATCCCCATGGCCGCCAGCATCAAGGCGGCTGGAAGCGCCGCCAGCGTGTAACGAACCTCCATCCAGTGATCGATCACGAGATAGAAAAGAAAGATTCCCGGAAAGAAACACACCAAAAGAAACAGACACAGCGCCGCTGAGGGCTTCCTGCGACCCCGCCACCCCAGGTATCCCGCGATCATGAGAAAAAGCAAAACCCAACCCGCTCCGGGGAGCGTCTGGTGCCATTCGTATCCCATGGCGAACGTATCCAGGTAGTTGACGAACCGGGAGACGCCGGCGCCCCCGAACCGGTGAGGGTATTCATGGGTAACGGCCCCAACCGCCCGAAAATAGACCGGGATCCCGGCGGCAAGGGCCGCGGCGAGACAAACCCCGGGGACAATCCATTTCTTTTTATCGGAAAGGATCTCAGCGGCCCTTTTCTTCCTCTCCGGATCGCTCCCGATCCAGATCCCGGCGAAAAGGGCGCTCACGATACACACCGCTGCGTTGAGATAAAACGTCCAGAGGGAGAGAAGAACGGTAAGGGAAAGCACGATCCATCGACCGGGCTTCAGGGGATGTTTCGAATGAAAGGTTTTCCATGCGGCCGTCAGAAACAGGGTTTCGGTTAAAACGAGGAGTGAGTAGGGACGGCCGTCCTGGGAGAAACGGATCATAAGGGGGTTGAAAAGGGCGAGGCACATCACGATCAACGAGAGGGACCACCCTCCCATGGCCCGTCCCCAGAGCCCCAGTCCCACCACGGCCGCGGACCCGATCAGGCAGGCGTGGAGGCGGGCATGCCATTCATCCGCCTTTTCCCGCACGAAAAACCACTGGATGTAGTAATCCAGGGGCGGTTTATCCTTGGCGCTCCGTTTCCAGATATTGGAAAAGGATCCCGTGGTGCTCTCGAGCTGAAGGACCTCGTCCAGCCAGAGTCCGGCCCGGTCCAGGTTATGAAACCGAACCGCAAAGGCCGCGAGAAAGACGAATACAAAAATCGCAAGGGAGGCAAACCACGGGAATTTACGGTTGGAATCGTTCATAACAAAACCCGGTTCGGCGATTTCCTCGAAACATGGATCTGTAAGAGTCTCTATGGTATCAGCTCCATGCAGTAAAGGGAAAAATCCCACCGTCTCCTCACGGTGAAAAGCGTTGACAGGAAGGGGCGAAACTCCCTAGTTAAAACGAGTATTTTTTAACATGGAAAATCTCATGATAGCAATCATCGATTACGGCATGGGAAACCTCTGCAGTGTCCAGAAGGCCCTCGAGCGCCTCGGTGCCGAGACCCGGATCACGGACGATCCCGCAGAACTGGCAGTTGCGGACAAGATCATCCTCCCGGGTGTGGGGGCCTTCGGGGACGCCATGCAGGAGCTGAAGGGCCGCGGTCTCACCGGGCCCATCCGGCGGGAGGCCGCCAGTGGCAAGCCCCTGCTCGGCATCTGCCTGGGGTTCCAGGTGTTTTTCGAGAGGAGCGGGGAATCCCCGGGCATCGGGGGACTGGGGCTGTTTCCCGGCGAGGTGAAACGCTTTGTCACGGATCTCAAGGTACCCCACATGGGGTGGAACCAGCTTCATATAAAACGCCGCGCCCCCATTTTCCAGGGGATCGAGGAGGGGGCATACGTGTATTTTGTGCACTCGTATTACGTCGAGCCGTCCGATCCCGGGGATGTGGCCACCACAACCAGCTATGCCCTCGAGTTTGCCTCGTCCGTGTGGAGGGGCAACCTGTTCGCCACCCAGTTTCACCCGGAGAAGAGCCAGTCCGTGGGACTTCGCATCCTGCAAAACTTCGTAAATCTGAAAGGGGAGAAGTAATGGTCGATCTCGAGACCCGATTCTGTGGCATCCGTTTCGAGAATCCGTTTATTCTGGCCGCCGCGCCCCCCACGGACGATCTGGACATGGTCCGGCGGGGATACGAGGCCGGGTGGGCAGGGGCCATCCTCAAAACCACATCCGTGCCCGGAACCGGCGTTCCCCTGAAATACCCCATGATTTCGAGCATCACGAGCGAAGGACGCCGGGTGGCCGCCATGGGCAACATCGACCTCATCAGCGAACACCACGCCGACCAGATCGCCGAGCGCATCTCCCTTTTAAAGGAGGAATTCCCGGAAAAGGTCACCATCGCAAGCATCATGGGGGCAAAAAAAGAGGACTGGCAGTCCCTGGTGAGAATGCTCGAACAGGCGGGTGCGGACGCCATCGAGTGCAGTTTCAGCTGCCCCCAGGGCACCCTCGGCTCGAAGCCGGGCGCCATGCTCGGGCAGGATATCGCACTTGTCGAGGAGGTCACGGGCTGGATCAAGGGAGCGGCGAAGAAGATCCCGGTGGTGATCAAGCTCACCCCCCAGGTGGCTGATATCGTGGAGGCGGCCCTGGCAGTGAAACGCGGCGGCGGAGACGCCGTATGTGCCTCCAACACCATTCCCTCACTCATGGGAATCGATCTCGAGACCCTGCGTCCCATTCCCGATGTTGGTGGAAAGGCCAGTTACAGCGGGCTGTCCGGTCCGGCCATCAAACCCATCACCCTTCGCGTGATCGCGGAAATCGTCCGTCACACCGGCATGGAAGTCACCGGAACCGGCGGGGCCATGAGCTGGCGGGATGCCGTGGAATTCCTGCTCGTGGGAGCCCGGAACGTCCAGTTCTGTACCGCGGTCATGAAGGAGGGATTCCGGATCATCGATCAGTTGAAAGACGGCCTTTCCGTGTTCATGGAGAGGCACGGTTTTGAAAAGGTGTCCGATTTCATCGGGCGATCCCTTCCCTTTATCGCAACGCACGATCAGCTTCCCAACGTATCCAAGGGCCTTTCCGTGATTGATTGGAAAAAGTGCATTCATTGCGGTTTGTGTTACGTGGCATGTCGGGACGGGGGCCACATGGCCATCGAACTCGATAAAAAGCGCCGCCCCCTTGTGGATGAGGAGAAATGCGTAGGTTGCGGCCTGTGTGCGTGCGTCTGTCCCGTTCCCGGCTGCATCCGGATCGAACCCGACCTCGCGGAGTAGGCCCAATGGGGTCAGACCCTATCGAAATATAACACTTTTAAGGGTATCCCTTCTTTCAAGAATGTGAAAGATCCGAAACCATTTTGTCCTCACTCAAAATTTTCATGAAAATCACCGATTTCGAGAGAATTTGTGGTATTTCGATAGGGTCTGACCCCCTATCTGGTTTGCAGCATTTCGAGGAGATCGTCCTTACTGGTGGTGGGGCTCTGGCAGGCGTGGTTCCGGCAAACATAGGCCGTGGCATTCCCTCCCAGGCTTTTCTGATCCCTGATGAAACCCGCCAACTCGTGGATTTCGGGCGATTTTTCGTCCATCGGGTGAAACAGCAGCACCTTGTTCGGGAAAAAACCCCTGTTCAGGGCCTCGAGCATTCCGGTCGTATCGGGTGCTCCCGGTTTGCCCGCAACGACGACTTCATACGAGGGCCCCAGGGCGAAATC
>Ga0272442_10000447_pt1 | contig 66927 bp, 47 predicted proteins | sample SSMForm2O_FD_200262 | JGI IMG/M metagenome (GOLD analysis project Ga0272442, IMG submission 200262) | Marine sediment archaeal communities from Little Sippewissett salt marsh, Falmouth, MA, United States - SSM-Form-2O | ecosystem: Environmental > Aquatic > Marine > Wetlands > Sediment ...
CAGCGACGGCGGGCAGCACTCCGCCGGCCGTGTGGTGTGGAACCTCGGCACGCTGGCGCCCAACGCCTCGAAGAAGGTCTCCGTGAGGCTGCAGGCGACGCAGAAGGGCGAGGTCCGCAACCGCGTCAGCGCTACGGCGTTCTGTGCCAAGGCCGACGGCGAGGCCGTGACCATGGTCATGGGCATTCCGGCGATCCTGCTGGAATGCGTGGACGAGGCCGACCCGATCCAGGTGGGCGCCAACGAGACGTACACCATCACGGTGACGAATCAGGGCTCGGCCGACGATACGAACATCGTGATCAAGTGCATCGTGGCGGGTGATATGGAATACGTTTCGGCCGATGGCCCGACGAAGGCCACCAAGGACGGCAAGAACGTGACCTTCGCGCCGCTGAAGTCGCTTGAGCCGAAGGCCCGGGCGACATACACCGTTGTGACCAAGGCCGTCAAGACCGGTGACACCCGGTTTGGGGTCGAACTGACCAGCGATCAGTTGACCTCGCCGGTCACCGAGACCGAAAGCACCCACATCTACGGCGATTGACGTAGCCGGGTGCTACAATAGTGGAAGGAAAAGGGCCGTCCCGCGTGGGGCGGCCCTTTTCACTAACACGCCCACCGGGGCGAAAGGAGCGACCCGATGCAAGCGAAGAAACAGTGGGCAAGGCTGGCCCTCATTGTGCTGCTGGCCGGCCTCATCGCCGGATGTGAATCGGACCAGCCGCAAATGACCCGCAGGCCCGAGATGGCCCGACCGACGATGGAGACGCCCCCGCCGCCCCCTCCGCGGCCAGTCTCTCCGCCCCCCGCGCCGATGCGCCGCTCGGCGCCGCGGATGGATTCGCCTGCCGGCAGTGCCGTCACGATCGCCAAGTCGGCGCCGAGGACGGTTCTGGTCGGGCAGGAGTTCGACTATATCATTGAGCTGCGGAACATCGCCGGCGCGGCCGTTGAGGATGTGGTGCTGACGGAGAAGCTGCCCGGCGGACTCAAGCTGATCTCGACGAAGCCCAAGGCCGACATGGCCGGCAACACCGTCACCTGGCGGGTGGGCACGATGGCCGCGGGCGCGACGGAGAGGCTGACGATTCGGGCCCAGGCGACACAGACGGGCGAGCTGGTGGGCTGTAGCGACATCGCCTACAAGATCCCGCAGGTGTGCGTGGCGTTGACGGCCGTCCAGCCCGCGCTCGAGATCGCCAAGTCGGGCCCGGGCGAGGTGCTTGCCTGCGATCCGATCCCCATGAAGGTCGTCGTCCGCAACACGGGCACGGGCAACGCGACGAACGTCAAGGTGAGCGACGAGTTTCCGGACGGCCTGATGCTCGAGGACGGCCGCAAGAGCGTGTCCGTGGACATCGGCACGCTCGCGCCGGGGCAGGCCCGCGAGGTTACGCTCCGCACCAAGGCGGCCGGGGCGGGCCGGTACGTCAACCGCGCGACCGCGACGGCGGATAACGGGCTGAGCGCCCAGTCGGGGGCGGTTACCGTCGTCGTGCGCAAACCCGTGCTCAAGGTCGCCAAGTCCGCCCCGGCCATGCGGTACGTGGGCCGTCCCGCGACGTACACCATCACGGTGACGAACACGGGCGACGGCGAGGCCCGGGACACCGTGCTGACCGACACGCTGGCGGCCGGCGCCGAGTTCGTCCGGGCCGACGGCGGCGGGCGGATGTCCGGCGGCAAGGTTACGTGGCCCCTGGGCACGCTGAAGCCCAACGAGTCGAAGAAGGTCTCCGTGACGGTCAATGCGACCCGGAAGGGGGAGCTTCGCAACACGGCCGTGGCGAAGGCCTACTGCGCCGAGGCCAGCGACGAGGCCGTCATTGCGGTCAAGGGCATTCCGGCGATCCTGCTGGAGTGCGTGGACCACGCCGACCCGATCGAGCTGGGCGCCAACGAGACGTACACGATTACCGTCACGAACCAGGGCTCGGCGGACGACACGAACATCGTGATCAAGTGCACGCTGCCGGATGCCCAGGAATACGTCTCGGGCGATGGCCCGGCCAAGGCCACCAAGGAGGGCAAGGACGTGACGTTCGCGGCGCTCAAGTCGCTGGCGCCGAAGGCGAAGGCGACGTACCGCGTCGTGGTCAAGGGCGTGAGGACCGGCGACATCCGATTCAAGGTTCGGTTGACCAGCGATCAGTTGACCTCGCCGGTGACCGAGACCGAGAGCACTCACATTTACGGCGAGTAACCCGGCCGACGGGGCGGCAGGCATTGCCGGTGGGGGCGTCCGTTGCGGGCGCCCCCGCCGGCCGGCACGCGTCCCTCACATCTCAGGGAAGGTGAACAACCATGGAATACGTCTGGAACATGATCGTTCGGTACGCCCCGCCGATCGTCGGCGTGCTGGTCCTGCTGCTTGTGGCGTATATCGTCTCCGGCTGGGTGGGGCGGCTGGTCGCGCGGCTCCTGACCCGGGCCAAGGTCCAGAAGACGCTCTCCACGTTCTTCGGCAACTGCGCCCGCTGGGCGCTGATGGTCCTCGCGCTGGTGGCGTGCCTGGGCGTGTTCGGCGTGGAGACGACGAGCTTCGCGGCCGTGATTGGTGCCGCCACTCTGGCCATCGGCCTGGCGTTCCAGGGCAGCCTGTCGAACCTGGCGGCCGGCGTGATGCTGCTCATCTTCCATCCGTTCAAGGTGGAAGACTTCATCAAAGTGGAGGGACAGCTCGGCACCGTCAAGGAGATCTCGCTGTTCACGACCGAGCTCGACACGGTGGACAACCGCCGGATCATCCTGCCCAACGGCAAGGTGTTCAGCTCGACGATCGAGAACTTCAGCTTCCACGAGGTGCGTCGCGTGGACGTGTCCGTGGGCGTCGAGTACCCGGCCGACCTCGATCGCACGCGCGAAGTGCTGACCCAGGCGGCTGCGGAGGTCCCCGGCACGCTAAAGGACCCGCCGCCGCAGATCATTCTGCTGTCGCTGGGCAACTCGTCGATCGACTGGGAGGTCCGCGTCTGGACGAAGGGCGCCGATTACTGGACCACGCTGGACGCCACCACGCGGGCGGTGAAGATGGCCCTGGACAAGGCCGGCCTCGGCATCCCGTTCCCGCAGATGGACGTCCATCTCGACGCCCCCGCCCCGCAGGCGTAAGCGACGGGTGCGCGTTTGGGCTGACGTGGGGGCCGCCGTCGGGTAGGATGGCGGCCCCATGGACGAGCATCGCAAGCTCAAAGGCGTCGGCGTGGGGGCGGGGTACTTTGGCCGTTTCCAGTACGAGGCGTGGACCCGCATCCCGGAAGTCGAGATCACGGCCGTCTGCAACCGGACCGAGCCCAAGGCCCGGGCCCTGATGACCGAATTCGCCATCCCCCGCTACTACGCGGATGTCGGCGAGATGCTCGACGCCGAGCGGCCGGACTTCATCGACATCATTACGCCGCCCGAGACCCACGGGCCGTACGTGCGGGCCGCGGCCGAACGCGGCGTGGGCGTCATCTGCCAGAAACCCCTCGCCCCGACCTACGCCGAGGCCGAACGGATTGTCGAGACGGCCGAGCGCGCGGGCGTGCGCTTCATGATCCACGAGAATTGGCGCTGGCAGCCGTGGTGGCGCGAGATCAAGCGCATCCAGCGGGGCGGTGAGATCGGCGAGTTCACGCACGCGCTCTTTCGCATGCGGATGGGCGATGGCTGGGGCGAGGACGCGTACCTGAGCCGTCAACCGTTCTTCCGCGAGTACCCGCGGCTGCTCGTCTATGAAACGGGCGTGCATTTCATCGACACGTTCCGCTACCTGTTCGGCGAGGTGGCGAGCGTGTATGCCCGGTTGCGGCGGCTCAACCCCGCCATCCGCGGCGAGGATACGGGGCAGGTGCTGTTCGCGTTTGACAGCGGCGCCACGGCCATCTGGGACGCCAACCGCTACAACGAGTCCGAGACCGACCGGCCGCGCTTCACCTTCGGCACGCTGCGGATCGACGCGATGGGCGGGCACCTCGAGATGGACTTCGGCGCCAGCATTCGCGTGAAGCCGTTGGGCGAGCCGGCGCAGGCGCACGACTACGAGCGGCGCAACGTGAACTTCGCCGGTGACTGCTGTTACTTGCTCCAGCGGCACTTCGTCGATTGCATGGCGAGCGGGCGCGAGTTCGAGTCGCACGGGCGGGACTACCTCAAGACGCTCCGCGTGGTGGACGCCGTGTACGAATCGGCCGAGCGGGGCCAGGCCGTGGAGCTGTAGGTCCACGGCACCACGCTATTGCCTGGGCAGACGCCTGCGCCGGTGCGCCGCGACCGCAAGGGAGCGGGAGGGTTGTGCATGCCGAAGACCAGAATCCCCTCCCTTGCGGTCGCGGCTCGCGCACGGGCTGCAAGCGGTTCGTGGCACCCCCGCGCGACGGGATGGGCTCGCGCATGGGTTGCAGGCAGCCCGTGGCGCCCAGCGTCAGGTCAACGCGCGCACGACGTCGGTGACGGCCGCGTCGTCGCCGACGTTGCCCGGAAAGACCACGTACGGCAGCCCGGGGAACTTCGACTCCTCGCCCAGCCGCCACAGGGGCACGCCCGGGTGAATCTGCCCGACCACCCACGCGCGTCGCACGCCGAGCGCCTCGGTCGCCAAGTCGCTCGAGGTGATCCCCCCCTTGGCCAGGATGTACCGCGGACGCGTTTCGTTCGCGGCGACGATCTCGACGAGGGCCTGGGAGACCTTGTGGGCGATGTCGAGGTTGTCGGCCCGGCCTTCGCCCGAGACGAGCGCGCGGCTGGTGAAGACGGCGGCCCGCCGCCCGGCGGCGAGGGCGCTGCGCACGGCCCCCGCGGCGCGGGCGACCTCGGCGCCGCGCTGCCCGGCCGCCACCAGCCTAGGCACGGCGAGTTGGATGGGCAGGGCGTCACCATTGGTGAACAGGTGCTTCAGTTGGCGCGTGGACTTGGGCACGTGCGAGCCGCAGACGATGAGGCCGCCCCGTTGGGGACAGGCCCGGCCGGTGAGCTTGAGTTCCCGGGGCGTCAGGACGGGCCGCGGCTCGATGCCCGCGAGCGCCCGGGCGAAGGACGCGGCCGTGCGGTAGAGCAGCGGTCGCCCGGCCGATTCAGCCCGCAGACCCGCCAAGGCCGCGACTTCCACGTCCCGCTCGCACGCGGCATTGACCACGCACACCTGCCGCTCGCGCAACTTGGTGAGCCGCTTGACGACGCGGTCCGGGCCGCCGTTGCGGAGTTCCTCGATAGAGATCGACGCCACGTCTTCCTTGCCGATCCGCCCGGCGGTTTTCTCCTCCACCCACTCGCGCAGGTTCGAGGCGCGGTACCCGAAGGCTGCATCCTCGGCAAAGGGTGTCTGCCCGGCCGGGATAAGCTGTTCGCCCTCGGCCACGTAATGCACGTCGCCGACGGTCAGCCGCCCGCCCGCGGCGAAGAACGGCACGATCAGCGTGGCCGCATCCGCGCGCCCGAGGGCCTCGGCCAGCGCCCTGACCTCGGCCGGGTAATGCCCGCGAAGCGTCGAGTCGCCGCGACTGACGACGGCGGGGGTCTTCCCTGTGTCCTGTGTCGCTTGCCGCAGCGCGGCCGCGACCTTGCCATTCAGGACGCACGCGTCGGCCTCGTCGAGGCTGCGGGAGTTGGTCAGCATGAACACGGCCGTGGCGTTCTCGGCGAGCGCCCCGGTCAACTCCCCCGCGCTCCAGCGTGTGAGGACGGGCACATCGTGGACGGTCTGTGTGCCGGTGGGGTCGTCGTCGAGGACGACGACCTTTTCCCTTTCGGTCGCGAGCGTGTCGCGGATCTCGGGCAGGGGGTCGTCGGCCCAGGGCTCGGGCAGCCCGGCGAGCAGCGCGTCGCGCTCGACCGGCCGCTCGTTCACGGTTCCGCCGCCTCGATGGCGAGGGCGCGGGCCGGGCTGCCGTCGCCGCCCTCGACCTTGAGCGGCAGGACGATCAGTTCCACCTCATCGCGCGTCAACTCACCGAGGTTCGCCAGCCCTTCGACGATCACCACGCCGGCCTCCAGCAGGATGCGGTGCACGCGCGTGCACTGCTCCTTGTCGCCGGTGTTGGCGACCGAGTGCGGTTCCACGCCCAGAAGCGCCACCCCGCGCTTGACCAGCCACTCGGCCAGCGCCGCCCCCACGTGCGGGTTGCGCTTCGTGTGGTCCGGCTCACCAACGTGCAGGCTCCAGTCCGTTCGCAGGAGCAGCCGGCTGCCGCGGTCGATCCGCTGCGCCCACGGCGATAGCCGCTCGACCGTCAACTCCTCACTCGGCTCCACGGGCGTCAGGTCCGCCACCAACGCGGGCCCGACCATCGTCTCCAGCGGCAGGTTCTCCAGCGTCTCGCCGCCCGGCACGAAATGGCGCGGGGCGTCCATGTGCGTGCCGCAGTGCGAATAGAGCAGCAGCTTGCGGCTGTTCCATCCGTCCGCCTCGATGGTGGAGTTCGTCTGCCAGTCCACACCGCCCACCCGGCGACGAAGCGTCGCCGTCAGATCCACGATTCGTCGCATACTTCGCCTCCGCTCACGCCAGTCGCTCGATGATCGCGCAAGCCATTTCCTTCGTGCCGGCCGTCCCTCCCAGGTCGGGCGTCCGTACGCCGTCCGCCAGCGCCGCATCGACGGCCGCCAACACCTTACGTTCGACGCCCTGGTGACCCAGGTGATCGAGCATCAGCGCCCCGGACCAGATCGTGCCGATCGGGTTGGCGAGGTTCCGCCCCGCGATGTCCGGGGCCGAGCCGTGGATGGGCTCGAACATCGAGGGGTGCTCTTGCGTGGGGTTCAGGTTGCCGCTGCCGCCGAGCCCGAGGCTGCCCATCAGCGCAGCGCCCAGGTCGCTCAGGATGTCGCCGATCATGTTCGTGGTCAGGATGACGTCGAAGCTCTCCGGCCGCAGGACGAAGTTCGCGCTCGCGGCATCGACATACATCCGCACATATTCAACGTCCTCGTACCGGGCGGCGACTTCTTCGACGACGCGATCCCAGTAGGCCAGGGAATGGATCAGCGTGTTCGACTTCGTCACGTTGGTGACCTTGTGGCGGCGCGTGCGGGCGAGGCCGAACGCGTACGTCGCGATCCGCTCGATGCCGGCGCGGGTGAAGACGCTCGTGTCGATGGCGAAGCCGCCCTGGGCGTCCGGATTCTGCACCGACCCGACCTGGACGAACTCGCCCTCGCAGTTCTCTCGGATGACCACGAAATCGAGCGGCGGTTTCGCTACCAGCGGCCCGTCCACGCCCGCGAACCGCCGCACCGGGCGGTAGTTGACATATTCTTGGAACCCCGTGCGGACCTTGAAGGTGTAGTCCTTCGCCGGCAGGGTGTCATCGACATCCGGCAGGCCGACTGCACCGAAGAGCACGGCGTCGAACGCCGCGAGCTGCTCCAGGCCGTCTTCGGGCATGAACCGTCCGTGCGTTTTGTAGTGCCCCGCGCCCCACGGGAACTCCGTGCAGTCGAGCTTCACGTCGAGCGGCTCGCAGACCGCCTCGATCGCTCTGATCGCCTGAGGGACGATCTCCGGCCCGACGCCGTCCCCGGGCACCAGCGCAATCCTGTGCTTCTTCATTCGCGAACTTGTCCTTTCGCCAGCGCGAAGAAGCGATTCTCCCGCCCCGGCCGTTCCGGGTCAAGGAAGGTATGCGACCCCGCGCTCTTGGGCGTGGAGCCACGGGCAGGTACAATCCCGTCCGTGAACAGGAAGCGTGTAACCCCGGGCAGCGGCGGCGGGCGCGGGCCCACGGGGGCTTCGCAGCAGGAATCGACGGGAGCACGGCCTTCGTTCTGCGAGGCCAGCGCTCGTCCGTTCCGGTCCGTTCGGAAGTCACCGTGATGGGGATGGATCGGGATACGTGGGTTTTCCAGTTGCCCGAAGCAGGGCGGTGGCCTAAACTATTTGGTTCGATGCCGGTTGCTTTGTGCGCCGGCTCGGTCCCTCAGGGACGGTCCCTCAGGGACGCCCCGGCCGCCGGGGTGCGGCGGAATGCGGTCTTCTTTGCACAGTGCCCGGTCCACCGTGGACCGGGATCAACGCAGCGCAAGGTACAAAAGCGAACTTCAGGCAACGCATGGTAGATTACAATCTGATCGAGTCATTGGGGGTCGGTGAGGAAGAGGTCGAGCAGGAGATGACGGCCGTCGAAGGCGGCGAGGTCGCGCTCGACGAACTCATGCAGGAGAAGCCCAGTCCCCAGCCGGGGCAGATCCTCACCGGACACGTGGTGAGCATTCAGGGCGACGACGCGATCGTCGAGGTCGGGCTGAAGAGCGAGGGGGCGGTGCCCATCCAGGAATTCGAGAACCGCGAGGAACTCAAGCCCGGCCTGGAGGTGGAGGTTTTCCTCGACGAGGTCGAGTCGGAGAGCGGGCTGGTGGTGCTCTCGAAGCGGAAGGCCGACCGCATCCGCGGCTGGGAGCGGATCGTCGCCAACAACAACGAGGGCGACGTCGTCCGTGGCACGGTGACGCGGAAGATCAAGGGCGGGCTGCTGGTCGATATCGGCGTGCCCGCATTCCTGCCCGCCAGCCAGGTCGATATCCGGCGCCCGTCGGATGTGGGCGAGTACATCGGCAAAGAGATCGAGGCCAAGATCCTCAAGATCGATCAGGACCGGCGGAATATCGTGGTTTCGAGGCGGAAGCTCATCGAGGAGCGCCGCCACGAGGCTAAGGTCAAGCTGCTCGAGGAGATCGAGGAGGGCCAGGTCCGCAAGGGCGTGGTCAAGAACATCGCCGACTTCGGCGCGTTCGTGGACCTCGGCGGGCTCGACGGCCTGCTGCACATCACCGACATGAGCTGGGGTCGCATCGGACATCCCAGCGAAATGGTGAAGGTGGAGCAGGAAATCGAGGTCATGATCCTCAACGTGGACCGCGAGAAGGAGAAGGTCGCCCTCGGCCTCAAGCAGCGCACGCCGAGTCCGTGGGAGAACGTCCAGGGGAAGTACCCCATTGGGACGAAGGTCAAGGGCGAGGTCGTCAGCATCATGTCGTATGGGGCGTTCGTGAAGATCGAGGACGGGCTCGAGGGGCTCGTCCACATCTCCGAGATGAGCTGGACCCGCCGAATCAACAACCCCAACGAGCTGGTCTCCGCCGGGGACGAGGTCGAGGTCGTCGTCCTCGATATCGACAAGGACAAGCACGAGATCTCCCTCGGCATGAAGCAGGCCGAGACGAACCCCTGGACGCTGGTCAAAGAGAAGTACCCGCCCGGAACGGTCATCACCGGCAAGGTCCGCAACATGACCAATTACGGCGCATTCGTGGAGATCGAAGAAGGCATCGACGGGCTGCTGCACGTGTCGGATCTCTCCTGGACGAAGAAGATCGGCCACCCGTCGGAACTGCTCAAGAAGGGCCAGGACCTTCAGTGCGTCGTGCTGGCCGTGGATGAGGAAAAGATGCGCGTGGCGCTGGGCCTCAAGCAGCTCACCGAAGACCCGTGGCTGCGGCAGATCCCCGAACACTACATGCCCGGGCAGATCGTCAAGGGCAAGGTCAGCAAGATTACGAACTTCGGTGTGTTCGTGGAACTTGAGGACGACCTCGAAGGGCTCCTGCACATCTCGGAGCTGGCGGACTACAAGGTTGAGAACCCGCAAGAGGTGGTCGAGGCCAAGCAGGAGCTTGAGGTCAAGATTCTCCGCGTGGACGCCGACGATCGGAAGATCGGGCTCAGTCTCAAGCGTGCCCAGTGGGCGGCCGAGGAGGCCGGTGGCGAGCCGGCGCCCGAGCCCGTTCGGCGGCGCGGCGGCCTGGCCGGCGAGGGCGGGCTGCTCGGCGAACTCGGGGACAACTACATCGAGGCCGTCCGCGAGCAAAAAGACGAGCAGGACGAGCGCCCGCGTCGCGACGTGGAGGCGGAGCTTGGCGAACAGACCGATGCCGAGGATTCGGCGGCCGAGGCCCTGAACGAGGATGAGGAGAAGTAGGGGAACCGCGGGCGCCATCCCGGCGCGTCGGGACCTGCGGCCAGTGCGTCCGCGCCCGGCTGCACGCACGGCCCTTGAGCGGTCGTGGCACGCGTGCTGTTCGCGAGCCGCGACCGCAAGAGAGCGGGGCTGTCGTGAGCGGAGTTGGGTTGCCTGATCGGTTGCGCTCCCGGCTCGCAAACAGCTGCTCGTTCGCTGCCCGCGCTACTCAAGTGGCCCTTCCGCCCGTCCGAAGTAATACCCGTGCGGACGCCGCTCCGGTGGTCGGACGGCGCAGCAGGCGAGGCGAACGGGCATGGCGAAGACGGCATCGAAGGCGGGTCTGGGGTGGTATCTGGACCGCATCAAGTCCACGCCGTTGCTGACCGCCCAGCAGGAGCGCCAACTGGCCCGCCGGGTCCAGGAGCACTCCGACCCCATCGCCCGTGAACGCATGGTCCAGGCCAACCTGCGGCTGGTGGTCAAGATCGCCAAGGACTACACCAGCCCCGGTATGACGCTCAGTGACCTCGTCGCGGAGGGGAACCTCGGGCTCATGCGGGCCGTCGAGGAGTTCGACCCGGACGCCGGCGTGCGGTTCAGCACGTACGCCGCGTGGTGGATCAAGCAGGCCATCAAGCGGGCGCTCATCAACGCCGGGCAGCCCATCCACATCCCCGCGTACCTCGCCAAGCTCATCGCGAAGTGGCGCCGGGGGTCCGCCGAACTGGAGGCCCGCCACGGCCGGCCCGCGACCGTTGAGGAGATGGCCCGCAAGCTCGGCATCGGCCGCAAGAAGGCGGAGATCATCCAGCAGGGGCTGACGGCCGTCAACGCGCCGACGCAAATGGGCACCGACGAGACGCAGACGCTGGCCGAGATGGTCGAGGACGGCGACGGCCCGCCGGAGCAGGGGTTGCTCGACGCGTCGAACGGGCCGATCCTGTCGTCGCTGCTGTCGCGGCTGCCGGATCGTGAGCGGCGGATTCTGGAGTTGCGTTTCGGCCTGGACGGGCACGAGGGTCCGCAGCGAACGTTCAAGGAGATCGGCAAGATCATCGGGCTGACGCGCGAGCGTGTGCGGCAGCTCGAGAAGCAGGCGCTGTCGGACCTCAAGACGATCGCCGACGAGACGATGTAAGCAACGGGCGCCGCGGGAGGGAAGGCACCCGCAAGACCCGCTCGGAAGGGGCGGGTCTTTCTTTGCGCTTCCAATCGGGGGCGGCGCGAATACCATAGGCCCGAACGATTCAGGAAAGGGCCACATGTGGACCTCGAACGTTACATTCGCGATGTAAAGGACTTCCCGAAGAAGGGGATCGTGTTCAAGGACATCACGCCGCTGCTGGCGAACGCGGCCGCCATGCGCGAGACGGTGCTGCGGTTGGTGGCGCCGTTCGCGGACGCCGACATCGACATTGTGGCGGCCGTCGAGAGCCGCGGGTTCATCTTTGGGGCGATGGCGGCCCATCTGTTGGGCGCGGGCTTCGTGCCGATTCGCAAGCCGGGCAAGCTGCCGAGCAAGACGATCACGGCGACGTACGAACTGGAGTACGGCACGGACACGATCGAGATGCACGCCGATGGGATCAACGACGGGCAGAAGGTGCTGATGATCGACGACCTGCTGGCGACGGGCGGCACGATGGGCGCGGCGTGCGGCGTGGCCGAGAAGGCCGGCGGCGTGGTGGTGGGCATCAGCTTCGTCATCGAGCTGTGTTTCCTCAACGGCCGCGACAAGTTGCCCGGACGCAACATCCACACCCTCATCGCCGTCCAGGGCGAATAGCATTGCAGGCGAGATCGGGTGCCACTGGTTGCTCGCAACCGGTGGTCCGCACCGCACGGCTTGACGGGCGAGCCGTGGCGCCCCCGTGAACGATGCAACCTGCGAGCCGCGACCGCCAGGGAGCGGGGGTGCTCGGCGGGGGATGAACCTCCCGCTCGCTTGCGCTCGCGGCTCGCGGGCGACCGACTGTCACCCGGACCTACGTCTGCGGGGGGACGTCGGCGCCGTAGTAGGTCTCGACGGGCACGTCCGGCACGGCCGAGCGGACCTTCTCGGCGAGGGCGTCGAGTTCCTCGTCGGAAAGCGCCGCGGCCGTTGCCGACGCAGGGGGCCGGGCGATGGTGTGAATCTGCACCAACTTGATCTTTCCGCCGCTCTCGACGATCTCGCGCAGGTGCTTGGCATAGGCGTCGATCTCGCGCGGCGGCGGCGGCGTGCCCTCCAGCCGGAGGAACAGGCTCTGGATGACGATGGGCCGTCCGCGGGCGATCATGCGGATGTTCTCCAGCACGTGCCGTAGCGTCACCACCGGGTATGGGCGGTTGACGCGCTGGAAGAACGCGTCGGTGCCGGCGTCGAGCTTGGCCCAGATTTCGCCGTTGTGCTTGTCAAGCGTGGGCAGCGCCCGGCGGAACTGCGGCTCGTTCATTCGCGAGGCGTTCGTGATGACCACGAGCTTCACGTCGTCCCGGCCGAACTCGTCCTTCGCCATCGCCGCGACCTCCACCGCCTCGTCGAAGTTCGGCAGGCACGTCGGCTCGCCGTCGCCGCTGAAGGCGATGTCGTTGATGCGGCGGAGGGGCTCGGGCGTGTCGGCGAAGCGGTCCTCCTCCCACAGCGATCCGGCCGTCGCCTCGAGCAGGGCGAAGCGAAGCTCGCTGCGGAGGACGGCGAGGTCCACGTGGGTGAGCCCTCGGAGCCTGCGGCGATCGATCTGGCAATAGACGCAGGCGAAGTTACAGCGTTTGTCGGGGTTGAGGTTGACGCCGATGGAGAGCCCGCGGCTGCGGCGCGAGATGACCGGATACACGTAGCGGCAGCGCCGCCACTGCCGCCGGTGGTCGCGAATCTGGCGCGGGTCGGGCTCGTCCTCGTTGCCGGTGTTCACGGTGCCATTTTACGGCCCGCTCACGGGGCGGCAAAGGGCCGCATAGGGACAGGTGGGGCATCGCGCATCCGCGCGGCGGGGGAAGTCGCCGCGCCGGCGGGCGGCGATGAGTTCGCGGGCGAGGGCGTCGATGCGGCTCCTCGCGGACGCGAGGGCGTTCGCGTCGAGCGGAAACGCGTGCGTCTCGCCAAGGCGGAGGAAATAGAGGGTCGCGTCGGCGGGGAGCCGACCGAGGTGCCGCTCGGCGGCGGCCGCGTAGGCGAGCATTTGGGGTTCGTACCGCGCCGCGTGGGCGGCAACGCCCTCGTCGCCCACGCGGTCGGACTTGTAATCGACGATGTGCCAAGCGCCGCCACCATCCTGATAGAGCAGGTCGATCTGCCCGCGCAGGACGGCCGGGCCGGAATCCCAAACGAAGTCGAGTTCGCGCAGCGTCTTCGCCGCTTGGGCGAGAGTGGCCCCCAGCGGCGTCGCGCGGAGGCGGGCGAGCATCTCGTCGAGTTCTCCGGCGAGGGCCTTGGCATCGACCCGCTCGGCGAGGTCGAGATCCTCCAGGGCCCGCCGCGCGATGGCCTCCGCGAGCGGCGGCTCGGCGAAATCGACCAGTTCCATGCAGCGGTGGAACAGCGTGCCTATCGTCGCGGCGTCAACGTTCACCGTCTCAACGCCCACGGTCTGCCGACCGTGGGGCTCCAGCTCTTCCCGCGCGCGCTTCACAGGCGATGTGCCTGGCACGCGCAGCTCATGCTGCCAGCGGTACAGCATCGGGCAATAGGCGAAGTCGCCCAGCGCCGTCACCGCCAGCTCCGCGCTTCCCACATCCGCCGGCAGCGGGCCGAGCGTCGCGGGCGCGGTCGCATCGGTCGCGGACGACAGGATCGCCGACGCCAGCTCCCCGCCGGTCGCCGCCTGGATCAGCATCGCCTCGCCCGGGGCCGTCACCTTCGCCCGGCACTTGGCCGGCCCAGGGGTCACAAGCTGAACCTTCGCCGTGTACCCGGGGTCGCCGAAGGGCAGATCCGTCCCCGCATCAACAGCGGCCCGAGCGCCCAGCACCTCGTCAATCCGCCGAAGGTGGCAGTCGCCGCCGCGTGGCGCTTTGAACTGCTTGCCCTCCCTGTCGCGCAGGTTCGCCCCCACGAGGACGAGATGGTCCTGATGCCGCGTCAGGGCGACGTACAGCCGCCGGATGTCCTCGGCCTGCTCATCGCGCTTCTCGGCCGCCCGTGCCGCCCGGAACGAAACGGGCAGATCGGCGGCCTTCGCCGGCGACTCCTCGTCTTCCTCATCCGCCTGGAGCCGCAGCGTCAGCCCCCAGTCGCGGCGCAGGAGCAGCCGCCCCTTCGGCGGTTGGCGCCCCGCGTTCAGGTCCGGCACGAACACGATGGGGAATTCCAGCCCCTTCGCCTTGTGGATCGTCATCAGGCGGACCACGTCGTCCTCCTCGCCCGCGACGGCCGCCTGCTCGAAACGGGATTCGTCGATCACCCGCTCGGCGGCCGTGGCGAGGAACTCCGGCATCGAGAGCCCATCGGCGGACGCCGCCCGCGCGAGCGCCGTCAGCCGCCGAACGTTGCCGGCCTTGCGCCGCCCGCTAGACTGCGCCAACAGCGCCGCCTCGTAGCCGGTGGCCGTCAGCAGCCGATCGATCAGCTCGCCGATGCCGACCGCGTCCTTGACGCGCCCAAGCTCGCCCAGGAGCCTGACAGCGAAGCGGAGCGTCCCGACCTGCTCGGCCGTGAGGCCCGGCATGTCACGGCCGGGCCCGGCGAGCAGCTTCGGCAGATAGGGCGGATCCATCGCGGCCGCGAGGTGCATCAGTGCGTTGTCGTCGAGGCCGACGAGCCCGCTTCGCAGCACGCCCACAAATGCCACGTCGTCGAACGGGTTATCGACAGCTCGCAGGGCGTTGAGGACGTCGTACACCTCCTGCTGCTGGAAGAAGCCGGTGCCCGCGACGACATAGTACGGCACGCCGCGCTGGGCGAGTTCCCGCTCATAGGCCAGGCTGTGCGTCATTCGCGACATGAGGATCGCCACGTCGCGGTAGCGGGCCGGCCGCCACCGCCTGGCCTCGGCGTCCCATGCGAGCCGCTCGCCGCCTTCGACCATCCGCTGAATCCGCTCGGCCGTAACGGCCGCCTGGAGCCGGTTCGCCTGCTCCGCATTGTCGAGGCCGTATCGCCCGCCCGGCTCGCCGAGGAGGATCTCGACGGCCGGGCCTTCCGGAACTTCCGACCGGCTCGACTCGATGGGCTCGTAGTCGGCCATCAGCGGGCCGAACAGCTCATTGACGAACGCCGCTCCGGGCGCGTGGCAGCGGAACGACAGGTCGAGCGCCTCGCGCCCGCGTCGCCCCAGCCGCTCGCACAGCCGGTCAAACTCCTCGACCTGCGCCCCGCGGAACCGGTAGATGCTCTGCTTGCGGTCGCCGACGACGAACAGGCGCCCGCGCGACGGCGAGCCCTCGCCGAGGTCCGGATCGGCCAAGGGCAGAAGCAGCTCGATCTGGTAGGCGTTCGTGTCCTGGCACTCATCGATGAGGAGTTGGTCGATTCCCGTGGCGAGCCGCTCGCGAAGCTCGGGGCTGCGGCGGATCAGATCGTGCGTGTGGATCAGCAGGTCGTCGAAGTCGAGCAGACCGCGGGCGCGTTTGTCCGCGGCATAGCGACGATTGGCGTCGTCGGCCAGGTGCGTGATCGCCGCGAGCGCCTTAGCCGCCGCTTCATCGGCCGGGCCGACGTCGCCGAAGAGCGCCTCGTGCTTCACCAGGCGCGCGCCGACCGCCTTGAGCCGGTCGCGGATCGTCTTCACGTCGCCGGCCGCCGACCATGCCGCCTTCCTGCCGGCGCTGCCGGGCTTCTGCTTGAGAACCTTCAGGTGCTCGGCGGTCCACTCGGCTTCGTTGGCGAGTACGGCGTCCGCGGCCGCGAGGAACGGCGCCCGAAACGCGGCCAGCTTGTCCTCCGGGTCGTCGCACGGCAGGGCGGCAAGCTCAGCGACCTCGCGCGTGAGCGCCTCATCCGCCACGAGCGCTTCGCGGGCCTCGCGACGGGCGCCCGCCAGTTGCTCTTGCCACCGCGCCAACGTTGCCGCGGGGTCGGCGTACTGCTCGGCCGACCAACTCGCCCGCTTGCGGACGAGCTGCGCGGCGAGGCCGGCGGCGGTGTCGAAGGACAGTTGCGAGATTAGTTGCAGCGCGTCCTCCCGCTCCGCCTCGCAGGTCGCCAGCAGCGCCTCCTCGGCCGCCTCGTCGATCATGCTCGCCGCCAGCAGCGTATCGGCGCAGACGGCGAAGGCGGGGTCCACGCCGGCCTCGATGGCGTGCGCCCGCAGCAGCCCCGCGCAGAAGCTGTGAATCGTCGAGATGCGGGCGGCGGGCAGCGCCTCGCGCCACTGGAGCAGCCGGCGGCGGTCGGCGTCGCTCTTGGCCGCGGCCGCCAGGTCGCCGAGCAGCCGGCGCACGCGATGCTTCATCTCCAGCGCCGCCTTGTCCGTGAACGTCAGCGCCACGAATCGCAGCAGCGGGTCCTCGGCGTCGCCCGCCCGCAGGAGAAGTTCCGTGAACCGGCGCCCGAGCACGAGCGTCTTGCCGCAGCCGGCGCCGCTCACGAGCGCGAGGTTCTCGCCCGCCCGCTCGACGGCCGCGGACCGCTGCTTGGGCGTGAGCTTCGGAAGACGGCTCATGCCTCGCCTCCTTCCGGCTGCTCGCGCTCGATCCGTTCGGCCCGCCACTTCGCCCACTGGCAGACCTGTCGGTAGGGGCAGTAGCGAGGGCAGTCGTGCGTCGGGGCGGCGTCGAACCGGCCGGCGCGGATGCGCTCGACGAACCGGCCGACGAGCTCGGCGACGCGAGAGATGCGTTCATCGAAACTCGGCGCATTTCCCCGGCGGGTCGGTACCTTCGAGAAGTGCCGCTCCTCTCCGTCGAGGCGCTGGAAAACTCCGCCGGCGCAGGGCCGCTCCAAGATCCGCTCGGCCGCCCGGGCGTAGAGGAACATCTGGACGTTGCGGCCTTCGTTGAGGTCGCGGCTCGACGGCAGGCCGCCGGTCTTGTAGTCGATCACGAGCAGGTCGCCGCTCTCGTCGAGGGAATCCACGCGGTCGATCCGCCCGCGGATGAGCACATCCCCCGCGGGCGTCGCGACGGGCACGGGGCCCGGGACGCTCGCCGGGTCGGCCTCGTCGTCGTGGCGGTCATCCGCGAAGGCGAGTTCGAAGTGTATCGCCGCGCCGCGCGACTGCGCGCGTTCCGCGCGGAGGTACGCCGCCAGGTCGTCGCGCATCTGCTCGCGCTGCACGCGCCACAGCGCGGGGTAGGGGGGCTGTTGTTTCTCCACCTCGGCCGACAGCTCGGCGACGGCCGCGTCAAGCACCTCGATCAGGTGGGGCTCGTCCACATCCGCCAGGCGCACCGGGCCGCCGGCCTCGTCGCGCAGCCTCGTCATCACGCGATAGAGCGTTCGGTGGCAGAAGATGCCGCGCGCCTGCGGCTCCAGGCGGCGCTGCGGCTCGCGGAGCGGACGCAGCGCCAGCACGTTCGACGCGAAGAACCGCCACGGGCACTGGCCGTACGCCCCAAGCTGCGTGGCGGAGAAGACGGCCGCTGGGCCAAAACGCTCCGCGCATTCGGCCTGAAGGGCAGAATCGCCGAGCCGTCCGTCGAACGGTCCGACCGCCCCGGCCGCCTCGCGCATCGCCAGGGCGAACAGGTCGGCCGAGAGGCGCTCGAGCTGCGGCTTCGCCTCGCGCGCCGCCCAGCCGAGAATGGAGCCGGGTTCGGGCGCGTCGGCCGTGAACATCCCGGCCGCGACGGCGTTCAGCGCATCGCGCGTCGAGCAAAGCTCGTCCGGCTTCGGTACAAGCCGCCCGGCCTGGATTCGTGTGGTCACTGCGTGGACATTCTCGGCCTCCATCCCGCCCGTGGGCTCCAGCAGCGCTTCGAGAAATGCACTTGGCCCGGCTGGCGAGTCGGCGGCGTCGAGCGCCGCGTGACTGAGCGTCAGCGACTCATCGGCCCGGGACGCCGCGAGGTAGAACAGCAGCATCTCGCGGGCCGTGAGGTCGTCGCGGCGGTCGAGCCGCACCCCGCGATCGGCCCATGCCGACCGCTGCGCCTCGCCGATGAGCGCCCCTTCGGTCAACCGACGCGGGAACACACCTTCCGACAGGCCCAGCAGGAACACGTGGTCCCAGCGAAGCGCCCGGGCGTCGAGCAGGTCGAGGAAATCGACGGCCTGTTCGCCCCGGACGGCGGGGCACGTCACGGCCGCAAGCGCCTCGCGAAGGTGCGTCAGTGACGTTGGCGCCGGTTCGGCGTCATTCAGCGCCGCTTCCAGCGCGGCGAGCGCCCGCAGATCGCGCGCAGCGAGCTGCGGGTCGTCGTGGGCGGCAGCGGTCGTGGGCAGGCCCAGCGCGGCGGCCAAGGCGGACAGCGCGGCCGGTGGATGTGTCGTCACGCACCCAAACAGGGCGTCGAGCATTTCTGCGGCGCGCTCAAGGGTCTGCGGGGCGAAGCGAAGCGGGCCGACCTCTACGTCCGCATTCGGGTCTGTCGGGTCCGTCGGGCGCGAGGCCAGCCGCTTGGCCGCGTCGGCGTAGGCTTCTCGCCCGCCGAGCACGTTGCCCTCGCGGATGATCATCTCGGCCGCCGCGACGCACTCGGCGTCGAAGTTTCCCAAGGCCCCCGGGTCGAAGTAGCTACTGGTCACGACGCGGAGGACATCGCGGAAGGCGAACTCGCCGGCCATCCCGGCCGCGTCGAGAAGGAAGCGGACAATGGGCGCCTCCGTGAGCATCCGCGGTGTCCGGCCGACGGGGATGTCGCAGTTGCGGAAGATCCGTTCGAGGGGCTCACGGTAAGCGTCCAGCGAGCGGGCGAGGACGGCGGCGCGTTCCCCGGGACGCTGAAGGAGCAGGCGCTTAACGCGCGCGGCGACGGCCGTCACCTCGGCGTCGACATCGGGCGCGGCGATCAGCTCCACATTCGCCGGCAGTTCGCAGGCCGGGGCGTCGAAGGCGAACACGCGGTCGAAGATCGCCGCGAACGTCGGTCGACCGGCCCGGGCGGTTTCGATCTCGGTGAGGCCGTCGCCGAAGGCACGACGAATGCTCTCCCGCGTGCGCTCAGCCCATCGCCACATGCGCGTTCGCCCGTCTTCGGCGAACGGTAGCGTCAGCAGTACGCAGTCAAGGCGCGGCGCCAGCAGGGCCAGAATCTCGAGTTGTGTGGGCGTGAAGTCGGTGAACCCCTCCGCGACAGCCGCCCGCAAGCCGGCCAGCCCGGGCGGCGGGGCGTCCTCGGGCGCCGCCCGGAGCACATCCCGAGCCAGCCACATCCGCCCCTCCACGTCGTACGTCGCTTCGGCATTCAACCGCCGCTGGTATTCGGCATACACCTCCAGCAGGCCGCGGGCCTTGGCATCGTTCGGGGTGATTGCTTTCGCCAGCGCTTCCGGCTCGGCCGCCGCCCGCTTGAGTTCCGCGATCGCCGCGTCCAGCGACGTCGCCAGCCCCGGCGTGTCGGCGACGCCCGCGAGCGGTCCCAGCTTGTTGGCGCTCCCGAGTTCGCTGACGATCCGCCGAAGCAGCAGCGAACGGCGGAATGGCGTCAGCGCGGCGGCCGCGGTCTGCCCGGCCGCCAGGACCGCGCCGGCGAGGGTCGAGAACGTCATCACGTGCGGCGAAACGACCACGCCCGCGGGGGAGCGCCGCAGCAGGCGGCGCCGCAGGTCGGCGGCCGCGGGGGCGTTCGGCGCGAGCAGCAAGGCTGAGCCTGGGCCGTGTGCCTCGCTGAAGTGTTCGTAGAGGCCGAGCGCGGCGGTCGTCTTGCCCGACGCGGCAGGTCCGCGCAGCAGGACGGCGGCCGCGCCGCCTTCGGCGGCCGAAAGGACACTGTCGAGAGCGGAGCCGTCGCCCCTCATGGGCGCCATTTTGCCAACGGGTCCGCCGAGGGGCAAGTCGGAGGGAGCGCCGAGCGTCTGTTGTTTCTCCACAGAGACCCAGGGGGACAGAGAGAAGGAGCAAGTTGTTCTGTTTTCTTCTCTGGCTCTCTGGGCCTTTGTGTTGTCCCGTCCGGCGTCGGGCGCTCGGGAGTGTCAGCGCACCGGCTCGATACCCGCGATGCGGAAGTAGCCCAGCGTGCTGAGCAGGTCGAAGAAGTCCGTCGGATCGCCGCCGCCGATCGACAGTGTCAGGTGCCCCGGGTCGAAGCTGCGGGGCAGCGCCGCGTCGAGCCCCACCCACTTGCCGCCGATGTACGCCTGCGCCCACGCGTGCGGGCCGAAGATGTGCTTCCGTCCGCCGAACCGCTCCACGTACGCCACGCCCGTGACCACCTGCGCGGGAATGCCCGCCGCTCGACACATCGCCGCCACCAGCACGGCGTGTTCCGTGCAGTCGCCTTCCTTGCTCTCGGCCACCTCGGCCGCCGAGGCGTAGCCCACGGTCAGGTTCTTCTTGGTGATGTGCGTGCGGACGAACTTCTCGATCCGCCGCGCTGCCTTGGCCGCGTCGGTCGCATCGCTGATGGCCTTCTGCGCCAGGGCCTTCACCTCCGCATCGTCCGACTGGACGTACCGCGTGGGCTTGAGCGCGACCAGCGCCGCCTCATCGTCGCCTCGGTACGGGAGCTTCGCACCCGACGGCGCTTCGATCGGCCGTACGGTTACGCGAAGCACACCGTCCTCGCCCTTCTCCACCGTCTGCTCATCCGTCGCAGGGACCTCCAGCTTGCGCCCTGGCTTGGGCTTCAGCGTGTACGTGACGGCCGCGGCGTTCCTCGGCAGCGGCTTCGGCGCTTGGAGTATCATCCGGTCGAAGAAATCCACCGGCTGCACCTTCGCCAGCGCCACCTCCTTGGGGCAGGCCAGAAGCTCGAGCGTCATGCCGAGCATGGGAACGACGGTCTTCTGTGGCTCGGCTTCGTTGTTGACGTATGTTGTGGCCGTGATCTTGCCGGCCATCCCGGCCTTCATCGTGCTCTTGACCTCGGTGAGCAGGACCACGCGGCCGAGCAGGTCGACCTTCTCCTTCTCGCCGATCACGACGTGCACGTCGGTCGGCTCGCCCATGCTGGGCTCGAAGATGGTGAAGGTGTATTCCGTGCCCGGCTCGAGCCCTTTGTCCATCTGGATCAGGCGGGCGCCCTCGCTGAAGACGGCGCCCTCAGGCCAGTCCAGCGTTTCGGTGCGGCTGCCCATCAGCCCGGCGCTGGTCAGCCGTAGCTTGCCATCTTTGACCGTGGCCTCGACCCGCTCCGTCAGCCCGCTCAGGTTCTGCTCGCTCATGAAGGAAATCGGCTTGCCGTCCCGCGTCTCGACGGTCGTCTCCTTCTGCGTGACGGTCATCGGAATGCCCATCCGGGCGATGGTGATCTGCGTTTCCGTCGTCGTGGTCACCGTTTCGTCCGTGACGGTCCGCGTGGAAACCACGTGGCCGATCTTCTCGCCGTCGAGCAGGGCGGCGGCGTACTCGGTCTCCGTCTCGGGCGCGGGGCGGGTCGTCTGGGCAAGAGCCGGGGTGGCGAGAAGCGCGGCAACAAGGACAAGCAGCAGTCTGTTACGCATCTTGTGTTCCTTACTGGTTCGGGGGACTCGTATCACTCTCCAGAACGTCCGGCCGGTAAGGCATCTTGCTCGCCCGTGTATAAATCGTCGAGCACTTCCCACCAGTCGTCGGTGTGCTTGGCGGCGACAAAGGCCATTCTCACGCGCTTGGGGCTGGGATGCAGGCGGGCGTAGCGGATGCCGAATTTCCGCATGACCCGCGGGGCGCGCCGCTCGCCGTAGAGGGCGCACGCGTCGCGGAAGTGCTCCGCAAGCATTTCGCGCTGCTCGTCGAGCGTGGGGCGAAGAGGCTCGCGCCCGGCCGCGAGGTCGAGCACCTGGCGGAAGAACCACGGATTGCCCAAGGCCCCGCGCGCCACGGCCGCCGCATCGACGCCGGTCTCGTCGAGCATTCGGAGGGCATCCTCGGGGGCGAGGACGTCGCCGGAGCCGACGACGGTGCGATCCTGGAAGCGGGACTTGACCTCGGCGAGGAAGCCCCACTGCGCGCGGCCGCGGTACTTCTGCTCGACGGTGCGGGCGTGGGCGCAGATGCCGGCGGCGCCCGCGTCGAACGCCCCCTCGGCGATTCGCCAGAAAGCGGAATCATCGTCGTCGTCGGCGAAGCGGCGGCGGAGCTTGAGGGTTACCGGCTTCTCCCCGGCGGCCGGGATCACTGCCCGGACGATGTCCAGCGCCCGCTGCGGCTCTCGCATCAGCCACCCGCCGCGTCGCCGCCGGAGCGCTTTGTTGACCGGGCAGGCGAAGTTGAGGTCGATGACGTCGAAGCCGAACTCGCACAGCGCGGCTGCCGACTCGGCCATCGCGTGCGGCTCGTTGCCGATAATCTGGGCGGCGATGGGGTGCTCGTCCTCGCCGAACTTGAGGATCCGCCGCCGGAGCTTGCCCTTGGCGAGGATGCACCGATCGAGCAGCATCTCGGTCGTAACATAGGGCGCGCCCAAACGGCGGCAGATTCGCCGAAACGCCATGTCGCTGTAGCCCGCCAGCGGGGCGAGAACGACCGGCGGGTCGATCTGGAGCGGGCCGATTCGCACTGGGCGAAGCACCTTCGGCATTGGGTCAGTATAGCCGATCCGCCTCGAGGTCCGTATGATCGGGATATGACGCAAGCGGAGGCAACACGCGTGTGCTTGGTGTCGCTCGGGTGTCCCAAGAACCTCGTGGACAGCGAGAAAATTCTCGCGCACCTGGCGGAGGGCGGGTGCGTCGTCGGGGCGCCCATGAGCGAGGCCGACGTGATCGTGGTCAACACGTGCGGGTTCCTGCAGGCCGCCCGCGAGGAGTCGCTCGAGGTGATCGGCGAAGCCCTGGAGGCGAAGCGCTCCGGGCGAGCCCGGCGGGTCGTCGCGGCCGGGTGCCTCGTCAACCGCGATGCCGAGCGGCTCTACGAGACCGCGCCGGGGCTCGATGCCGTCGTCGGCGTGAACGACCGCGAGGCCATCCTCTCGACCGTGCGGGGGGAGGGGCGGGTCACGCTGGCGACCCCGTACGCCGGCGGCATCCACTCCGACGCCGGGCGGTTCCGGCTGACGCCGCGGCACACGGGGTACCTGCGGATTTCGGAGGGCTGCTCGCGCCGCTGCGCGTTCTGCACGATTCCGGCGCTTCGCGGGCCGTTCCGCTCGAGGCTGCCCGAGGCCGTGCTCGCCGAAGCCCGCGAACTCATCGCCGACGGTGCGGTGGAACTCAACATCATCGGGCAGGACACGACGGCGTACGGATCGGACTTCTCGGACGACCTGGGCGAACTCGCCCGGCTGCTGCGGGCGCTGAATGCCCTCGAGGGCGTGCGGTGGATTCGCCTGCTGTACACGTATCCCAATCGCTTCGGCGAGGCGCTCATCGACGCGATTGCCGAGTGCGAGTACGTCGTGCCGTACGTCGATGTGCCCCTCCAACACATCAACAGCCTCGTGCTTAAGCGAATGCGGCGGGGGGTAAGCCGAAGCCACATTGAGAAGCTCCTGGTCAGGCTTCGCGAACGGATTCCGGACCTGGCCCTGCGGACGACGTTCATCGTCGGCTTCCCGGGCGAGACGCGGAAACAGTTCGAGGAACTGCTGCGGTTCGTCAGAGACACGCGCTTCGACGCGGCCGGCGTGTTCGAGTTCTCGCCGGAAGAGGGCACGCCCGCGGTCGAGATGGCCCGCCAGGTATCCGACGCCGTCAAGACCCGGCGCCGCGAAGTGCTGATGCTCGCGCAGCAGGAGATCGCCTTCGCGGCTGCGGCGGACGCCGTCGGCAGCCGCACCGAGGTTCTCGTGGACGGCATCGACCCCGCGGGGGTCTGCGTCGGACGCCACTCCGGGCAGGCCCCAGAGATCGACTCGCTGTGCCTCCTCACCGAGCCCTGCGCGCCCGGGGAGTTCATCCCCGCCCGCGTTGTCGATGCAAACGGCTACGACCTCGTGGTTGAGCCGGACGCAGAAACCAATCGACAATCGTCAATCGTCCATCGACAATCGCCCGCATGAAGTGGAACGCCCCCAACATCCTCACAGTCGGCCGGGTCGGTCTGGCGGCCGTGTTCTTCGCGTTGCTGGGGCTCTACGAGAAGAACACGCCCGAGGAGGGGCGATGGATGCTCAATGCGGCGTTCGTGATCTACATCGTTGCGGGCATCACGGACGTGCTCGACGGGTGGATCGCGCGGAAGTGCAACATGACCAGCGCGTTCGGGCGGATGCTCGACCCGATCGTGGACAAGGTGCTGGTGGTGGGGGGCTTCGCAATGCTGGCGGGGGCGAATTTCTCCCTCGGCGCGGACGTCCCCGGCGCGGGCGTGCCCGCCTGGCTGGCGGGCGGCATGCGGTCGACCGTGCAGGCGTGGATGGTGGTGCTGATCGCCGGCCGCGAGTTTATCGTCAGCGGCGTCCGCGGCTACAGTGAGTCAAAGGGCGTCAAGTTCCCCGCGACCCCCGCGGGCAAGATCAAGATGTTCCTCCAGTCGTTCGCGATCTGCACCATCCTGTATCAACTCGCCAACCTGCCCGAAGCGGCGTGGGCGATCTGGCTGAAGGTTCTCGCCGTGTGGGCTTCGGTTCTCGCCACCGTTGTCAGCGGATTCGTGTACGTGGGGCGGGCGAGGAGGCTGCTGACGGGCGATGAGTAAGTTTGGCAAGACCATCGCGAGCGGGCTGGGCACGGGCTACCTGCCCGTGGCGCCGGGCACGTGGAGCTCGGCCGTAGTGGTCGGGCTCTACGTCGTTGTCGCGTTCGCCTCGGGCGGCGGTCGTGCGGCGACCACCGGGGCGATGGCGGGCGTGCTCGTGGCGGCATCCGTGGCGTGCATCGCCCTGGGTCGGCCGTGCGAGCGGTGGTGGGGGAGGAAGGATCCCGGCCGATGCGTCGTCGATGAATGGGCCGGGCAGGCGCTGACGCTACTGTGGCTGCCGCTGGGGCCGGCCTGGTACGATTGGCTCGCGGGGGCGGCCGCGGGCTTCGTCGCCTTCCGCGTGTTCGACATCGCCAAGCCGTTCCCGGCCGGGCGCGCCCAGAGGCTTCCCGCTGGCTGGGGCATCCTCGCCGACGACCTTGCGGCGGGCGTCTATGCGGCCGTCACGGCCTACCTCGTCACCCTCTGTGCCCTCGGCCGGCTGTTCTAGGAGACGACCGCCGAGGCAGTCGGTATCCCGCTCCCTTGCGGTCGCGGCTCGCGGACCCGCTGGCGAAGCTCCCGAGCTTTGGCTCGCCTAGGTGGGCGCTTCCTGCGTCGCGCCCGGGTGGGACGGAAACTGGATGCGGAAGAAGCGGGCGTATTCTCCCTCGTGCGCCAGCAGTTCCTCGTGCGTTCCGTGCTCGATAATCCGTCCACGGTCCACGAAGAAGATCTGGTCGGCGCGGAAGATCGTGCTCAGCCGGTGGGCGATGGCGAACGTGGTCCGGCCCCGCCGCAGCCTTTCCATGGCCTGCTGAATCAGCAGCTCGGTCTCGGGGTCCACCGACGACGTCGCCTCGTCCAGCAGCAGAATCTGCGGGTTCTTCAGCAGCGCCCGCGCGATGGACACCCGCTGCCGCTGCCCTTCGCTCAGCCGCACGCCACGCTTGCCGATGGCCGTGTCGTAGCCGTCCGGCATCTGCTCGATGAAGCCGTCGGCGTTCGCCATCCGGCCGGCCTCGACAATTTCCTGGCGGCTCGCGCCCGGACGGCCGTAGCCGATGTTCTCCGCCACCGTGCCCGAGAAAAGGAAGTCCTCCTGCATGACCATGCCGATGTGCGCCCGCAGCGAGCGCTGCGTCAGATCGCGCACGTCGCGCCCGTCGATCAGCACGCTCCCGCGGAACGGCTCGTAGAATCGCGGGATCAGGCGCGTGACGGTGGTCTTTCCGGCCCCGCTGGGCCCGACGAGGGCGACCATCTGCCCCGGCTCGGCCGTCAGCGTGATGCCATTGAGGATCGGCTCGCTGTCGTAACGGAAGTGGACATCGTCGAAGCGGACCTCGCCGCGGCACTTGTCCAGCGTGCCGGCGTCCGGACGGTCGCGGATGTCCGGGTCGATGTCCATGTACTCCCAGAACCGCTCGAGCGACGCGAAGAACTGCCCCGCCTGCTCCGTGATCATCACCATCCGCATGATCGGGTGGAAGAAGTACTGCATCAGCATGATGAACGCGAACAGCTTGCCGAGCGTCATGGCATCTTCCATGACGAGGTAGCCGCCGTACACTACGACGACGGCCACGCCCACGTTGTGGATCAGCATGGCGCCCGGGAACAGGACGCACATGTGGCGGATGACGCCCATGCGGCTGTGGTAGTGGTGCTGGTTCTGCTGCGCGATGGTCTCGTACTCGCGGTCCTCGCCGCTGAACGCCTTGATTACCTGGATGCCGTTGAGGTTCTCCTCCAGCACGTCGGAGAGCGCCGCCTTGCGCTCGCGGACGTCGCGGAACTTCCTCCACATGCGACCGGCCGTTCGTTGCGTGAACAGGACCATCAGGGGCACGATGGCGAGCGCCACCAGCGCCAGCCGCCACTCCTGCACGAACATCAACACCATGACGCCGAGGATCATCACCACGGCCAGGACGAGGGCCTCGGGTCCGTGGTGGACGACCTCCTGCACGACATTGATATCGTCCACGAGGCGCGACATGAGCCCGCCGGCCTTCGTGCGGTCGTGGAACGACATGGACAGCTTCTGGAAATGCCCGTACAGGTCGTTCCGCAGGCGCGAGGTGATGCCCTGGGCGACCTCGTGGCCCCAGTATTCCTTGAACGCGGCAATGGCGAAGAACAGCACGAAGATGCCCACGATCGCGCCGGCCGTCACTATCAACAGGTTGAGGTCCCGAGCCGGGATCGCCACGTCGATGAGGTAGCGCATCGCAAGCGGCGGCAGGATGATCAGCAGCACGGCCAGCACGTGGAGCACCTGCACGAACGAGAACATGGCGCGGCGCGGGCGGATGTACTGCCGGGCGAAGCGGGTCAGGTTATTCCAGTTGGAACGCATGGTCCTCCGGCCCCGGCCGGGAATCTGCCGAAGCGCGAACCGCCAACCAACCCGAAAGCCCGGCGGAAAGCAAGCGTTTCGTGTGGTTTTGTGTGTCCGGAGGCCACCTTCGTCGAGCCGCGACCGCGAGGGAGCGGGACAGCACGGGGCGTGACCCAGCCCGGTCCCTCGCGGTCGCGGCTCGGGGGTTCGGCTTGGGGTCGGGGCGCTGGTTCCCTATCATGGCACCGTGAGCCAGGAACTCGCCAGGCAGGTCAAGCAGCTTGCGGCCGAGATCGGGTATGTCGCGTGCGGCATCACGACGGGCGAACAGTTCAATCGCTACGCCGACGCCCTCGACGCCCGCATGGAGGCGTTCCCCGAGACGCAGCCGCACTACGAGCCCATGCGCCGCCGCGTGGATCCGCGCCATCGGGCGCCGTGGGTGAACTCGGTGGTCGTGTGCATCCGCCGCTACGGCAAGTACCGGCTGCCGGGGCGGCTCGGGGACCACATCGGGCGGAATTACCTCGCCGACCGGCGCGTGGAGGCGTGCCCGGATCACCCCCGGCCGAAGCAAATGATGGCCGGTCTGCGGGAGCTGGGGCTACGGGTGAAGCGCGGCGGCTGCCCGGATCGGGCCGCGGCCGCCCGCGCCGGGGTCGCGAAGATTCTGCGGAACGGCTTCGCGTGGCGCGAGGACTGCGGCACATGGCTCAATGTCGAGACATGGCGAGTGGGCGCCGAGTTGCCGGCCGATGCGCCGACGTACGACGTGCCGTGCCCGGCCGACTGCCGCGCCTGTCTCGACGCGTGCCCGACGAACGCCCTCGCTGAGCCGTTTATCATGCGGCTGGACCGCTGCGTCGCGTATCTGACGTATCACGAGCCGCGGCCGATCGCGGCGGAGTTGTGGGAGCGTATGGGTCCGTGGATCTACGGCTGCGACGCGTGCCAGCTCGCCTGCCCGCTGAACGAGGGGAAGTGGCTCTCCAGCGAGCCCGCGCCCTGGCTCGACGCCGCGGCGGAGAAGCTGACGCCCGAGGCGCTCGCCACGATGGACGAGCGAACGTACCGTGAGGTCGTCCATCCGATGCTGTGGTATATTCCCGAGGACGATGTGGGTCGCTGGCATGCTAACGCGCGCCGCGCCCTCGAGCATATCGGGGCGAAATCCTGACGCCCGGTTGCCCTCTCCCGCGGCCGCTGCTAGAGTCTGCCCCGGTGTGGCCGGCGCGCCGGTCGCTCCCAGGGAAGAGGAACATGCAGGCGACGGTCGGCTTCGATAACGAACGGTACCTTTCTGAGCAAACGGAGGCGATCCTCGAGCGGGTCGAGCGGTTCGGCAACAAGCTGTACCTCGAGTTCGGGGGCAAGCTGCTGTTCGACTACCACGCCATGCGCGTGCTGCCCGGCTTCGACCCGAATGTGAAGATGCGGCTGCTCCAGAAGCTCAGCGACCGGGCGGACATCATCCTGTGCATCTTCGCCGGCGACATCGAGCGGAAGAAAGTCCGGGCCGACTTCGGCATCACCTACGATTCCGACGCGTTCAAGCTCATCGACGACCTGCGCGAATGGGGCCTTGATGTTCGGGCGGTCGTCATCACGCGCTTCGACGACCAGCCGTCGGCGGTCGCGTTCAAGAACAAGCTCGAGCGGCGCGGGGTCCGCGTATACACGCACCGCGCGATCCGCGGCTATCCCTCCGACGTGGACCTGATCGTCAGCGACGGCGGCTACGGGGCCAACGAGCACATCGAGACGAGCCATCCGCTCGTCGTCGTCACCGGGCCGGGACCCAACAGCGGCAAGATGGCCACCTGTCTGTCACAGGTCTATCACGAGCAGAAACGCGGCGTCCGCGCCGGGTACGCCAAGTTCGAGACGTTCCCTATCTGGAACCTGCCGCTCGACCATCCGGTGAACGTCGCCTACGAGGCCGCCACGGCCGACCTGCGCGATGTGAACCTGATCGACCCGTTTCATCTTGCCGCGTACGGAGAGCAGGCCGTTAACTACAACCGTGACGTCGAGAGCTTCCCCGTGTTGCGGACGATCCTCGAGCGGATCGTGGGCGATTCGGCGTATCGCTCGCCGACGGACATGGGGGTGAACCAGGCCGGCTTCGCCATCACCGACGACGGGGCTGTCCGCGAGGCGGCGAAGCAGGAGATCCTGCGTCGGCGGTTCCGCTATGCCTGCGAGTACGCGATGGGCATGGCCGACAAGGCCACGGTCGAGCGCGTGGGAATGCTGATGAAGCAGTTCGACCTGTCGCCGAAGCAGCGGCCGGTGGTGGCGGCCGCCCGCAGCGCGGCGGCCGAGGCGGAGAGCGTTGCGGACAAGGGGAACAAGGGCGTGTTTTCCGGGGCGGCCGTCGAGTTGCCGGACGGCAAGATCGTCACCGGGCGGAATTCGCCGCTGATGCACGCAGCCAGCAGCCTGGTACTCAATGCGATCAAGCACTTGGCGGGCCTGCCGCCGACGTTGCACCTGCTGTCGCTCAATATCATGGAGTCGATCGGCGAGATGAAGACGCGGGTGCTGGGGCGGAAGTCCGTGAGCCTCGACCTGGATGAGACCCTTATCGCGTTGAGCATCTCCTCGACGACGAATCCGACGGCGCACCTGGCGATGGAGAAGCTTCAGGATCTCTGCGGTTGCGAGATGCACCTGACGCACATGCCGACCTCCGGCGACGAAACGGGCCTGCGCCGCCTTGGCGTAAATCTCACCAGTGACCCCAGCTTCGCGACGCGGAACCTCTTCGCGGGGTGAGGCCCGCACTGGGGGCTCGATGCGGCGCGACATAGAGGCCCAGAGGGACAGAGGTAGAGAGGAACGGCACAGGCTCTTCCTCTCTCTGTCCCTCTGGGCCTCTGTGTCGAAACGCTGGGCGCAGGGCGCTCCCCGCCTCGTCGTGATTAGCGAACCTTACGCCAGGAATAAGGCGGCCGTGATTGCGGCGGCAGGTGCTGGGTCGTTACAGTAGGGGTCCATGAGCGACGCCATGGACTTGATTCGGTCCGTCCGCGAGACGACGGATGACACCGAGTTCTACACGCCCTTGCCGGAAGGCTACCGCATCGGCGGGACGAAGTTCGTCGCCGTGTACGGCACGGTGATGAGCGGGCTGGGCAAGGGCATCTTCTCGTCGTCGCTCGCGAAGCTGCTCAAAGACAAAGGCTTCAACGTCTCGCCCATCAAGCTCGAGGGGTATCTCAACATCGATTCCGGCACACTCAACCCCTTCCGCCACGGGGAGGTGTTCGTCCTCGACGACGGGATGGAATGCGACATGGACCTGGGCACCTACGAGCGGATGCTCGACCAGGACCTGACGCGCGACAACTTCGCCACGAGCGGGCAGATCTACCGGGCGGTGCTCGACCGCGAGCGGGCCGGCGGCTATCTCGGCCGCGACGTGCAGATGATCCCGCATGTGACCGGGGAGGTGAAGTTCCGCCTGCGGCAGCTCGCCGTGCAGACGAAGGCCGATGTAGTGTTCGTCGAAGTCGGGGGCACGGTCGGCGACATTGAGAACGCGTTTTACATCGAAGCGCTCCGTGAACTCGGCTACGAGGAGGGCGAGGGGTCGGTCGTCCACGTGGCGCTGACGTACGTGCTCAGCCCGCCGACGCTCGGGGAGCAGAAGTCCAAAGCCGCCCAACTCGGCATCAAGCGGCTAATGGAGCTGGGCATCCACCCGGACATCGTCGCCTGTCGCTGCGAGAGGCCCGTGACCGAAAAGGTTCGCCAGAAGATTTCCGTCTATACCAACGTGCCGATCCGCCGCGTGTTCTCCATGCACGACCTGCCGAGCATCTACCTGCTGCCGCAGGAGATGCGCGAGGCCGGGCTCGACAGCGAGGTCGTCCGCATGCTGGACTTGGCCGGCCAGGCGAACTCGGCGGCCGATGCGCGGGCCGCTGTGGAGTGGCAGGAGTTCACCGGGCGAATCGGCCGCCACGCGCGCGAACTCGTCATTGGCATCACCGGCAAGTACACGGCGCTTCGCGACAGCTACGCCAGCATCATCAAGGCGCTGGAGCACGCCGGCGTGGCCCACGACGCCAAGGTTACGCCGAAGTGGATCGATACGACGGACATCACGGCCGAGAACGTGGCGGATGCCCTGGCTGACGTGGACGGCGTAATCGTTCCGGGTGGATTCGGCGTTCGCGGCACGACCGGCAAGGTCGAGTGCATCCGCTACGCCCGCGAGCGGAAGCTTCCGTATCTGGGCATTTGCCTGGGGTTCCAGATGGCCGTCCTCGAGTACGCCCGGAACGTTTGCGGGCTGACGGACGCGAACAGCACGGAGATCGCCCCGGACACAGCGACGCCGGTCGTCAGCATCTTGCCCGAGCAGAAGCGGATTGAGGGCCTCGGAGGCAACATGCGGCTCGGCGGCCAGGACGTGCAGATCGCGCCCGGCACGCTGGCGAAGGAACTGTTCGGCGGCACGAGCGTGCGGCAGCGATTCCGCCACCGGTTCGAGGTCGATCCGGCCTATGTCGAACGGCTGGAGCAGAGCGGGATGGTCTTCTCCGGCCGGCACCCGCAACACCCGATCATGCAGATTCTGGAGCTGCCGCGGGACGTGCACCCGTACTTCATCGCGGCGCAGTTCCACCCGGAGCTGACGAGCCGTCCGCTGCATCCGCAGCCGATGTTCACGGGGCTGATTGCCGCGGCGGTGGAGGCGCGCGGCGAGTAGTCCATGTGCGGCGGGGCGGGACGGGCGCTGGCTACTCGGGGTCGTGGCATTTCACGTGCAGACGCGGAGCCGCCGAACGTATACAATCACCCGGCGCCCGCCGACGAGAGAGGGTAGCTTCGGATGGCCGGCGATGAGGAGTTGGCTATGGAAGAAGATAAGAACAGCGAGCAGCGGGGCGAGAAGCCCAAAATCATCGTCGATGACGACTGGAAGGCCCAGGCGCAGGCCGAGAAGGAGCGCCTGGCGGAAGAGACGCAGAAGCCGGCATCGGTGGCGGGTTCCGCTGCGCCGAGCGCTGCGGGGAGCGAGGCGCCACCTGCGGAGGCGGCCGCGCCGGCTGCCGAGGCGCCGGGCCGGGCGCGCGAAATCCCGCCGGCAAGCTTCGAGACGCTCGTCCAGACCCTCGCCGCTCAGGCGATGATGGGGCTCGGCGGCTACGAGGACCCGCAGACGCACCGGCGGCTCGTGGACCTCGACCTTGCCAAGCACATGATCGACACGCTCCGCATCCTCGAGGAGAAGACGCGAGGCAACGCTACCGAGGAGGAGAGGAAGCTGCTCGACCGGACGGTGTACGACCTGCGGATGCTCTTCGTTGATATCTCGCAGCGGGTGTCCGCCGCGGGGCCGGGAAGCTAGATGCCCAGGTCCTCGCGGGTCAGGATCGCGTCGAAGGCGTAGCCCGCCTGCTCGACGTTCTCCCGCGCGCCTTCCTGCCGGTCGATGGCGAAGACGAGTTGGGTGACCATGGCCCCGGCCTGCGTGAGGGTCTCGGCCGCCTCCAGCGCCGCGCCCGCCGTCGTGCCGATGTCCTCCACGAGCATTACCTTCTTCCCCCTGACGTCCGGGCCCTCGATCAGCTTGCCCGTGGCGTAGTCCTTCCTGGCCTTGCGGACGATGACGAACGGCTTGCCGCAGGTCATCGACGTGGCGGCCGCCAGGGCCACGGCCCCTAGCTCCGGACCGGCAACGAGCGCCGCGTCCCCCAGCCGGTCGGCGAACCGCCGCCCGAGTTCCACAAGGATGTCCGGCTGTGCGGCGAACAGGTACTTGTCGAGGTAGTACTTGCTCCGCCGGCCGCTGCGGAGGACGAAATCGCCTTCGAGATACGCGGCCTGCTTGATGCGCCGGGCGAGTTCGGTGGTGTCCATCGCGTCTCCTTGGGGTCGTGTGCCGAGTGTACCGGGACCGCAATGTCGCGGTCAACGCGGGAGGCGGTTTCGTTTGACCGGGGCCGCCCGGCGTGCTCTATAATACCGGCATGCTAGGCAGACCCCGCAGGACAACCCGGACCGACGTGGGCCTCGCACTGGCGTTCGCGGGGATCGCATACCTCACCTGGGCGCTGGTGGCCGGCATCAGCCGCGCCGTCGTGCAGGAGGTCATCCGTTTCTCCGCCATCCAGGGCACCGAACTGAAGGCCTGGGTCCGGGTGATTTTCGTCGAGGGTGGCTTCGTACTCGATCTCATCGGTCTGCTGTGGATGGCGGTCTCGCTCTATCTTGTCGTTCGCGGCAGCCGACAGCGGGCGAGCATCTCCTGGGCATGGACGAGCGCCATCAGCCAGTTGCTCGTCGCGGCCTTGGGGTCGGTGCTGGTTAGTTGGGCGGCGTACAGGGAGTACCCAACTCCCGCCGGCGCCGAGGCGCCGACGGCCATGGCGCAAATCAGCGGCTTCTCGCTCCCCGTCATCCTCGTCATCGCCGTATTGGTGTGGACGACGTTTCTCGTCTGGCTGCTGGTGGAGCGTTCGCGGCTGAACCGGCGCGGGCCGTCCCTCACCGACGGTGTGCGAACATCCTTCTATCGGTAGGCGTCTTGGCTACTCGGGCGTGGCCACGAACAGGGCGCACGCGTTGAGCCCGGCCCGCGCGGGCAGGCCCTTCAGCATCAGTTCCTTTGTCTGCCCGCCGCGCGTCTGGCGGAGCAGGATCCGATACGGTGGGCGCTTCTTGGCGAAGTGCGACCCGCCCATCGTCCCGCTCATCGCGCAGGCGTCTCCGACGATATACATGGGGTACTTTGAGCAGTCGCCGCCGATTCCGGAGTAGCAGAAGGCCCCGAGGATCTCGGTCTTGCCGCCGGCAGACGTCTCCGCAAGAACACCGGCCATCTCGGTCTTGTGCCCGAGAATCCACACCTTGCCGCCCTTGTTCACGAGGTGGGTGACGCCGTTCCGCGGCTCGTTGGACAGGTGACGAATCCAGACGTTCTGCCCGCCCACGAATTCCATCGGCCGCTTGACGCCCGAGCCCATGTCCTCGATGAAGACGTCGCCCTTGCCCGTGTACCGTCCGCCGCCGCCCTTGATATGCTTGAGCACGAGCGTGCGGCTGGAGCCGTTGTCGAGGTGCGTGGCTCCGTTCCACGGCGACAGGTTCAGTTCGTCCACCACCACCACCGGCGGCAGGTCGTTCCCCTCGGCCAGGTTGATGGCCGGCATCTCCTTCTCCGGGGCGTGGATCATGGACTCGAGTCCCAGAATCCGCCTCACGCTTCCTCGGATCTCGACCGTGCCCTTCACGGCGTAGTTCCCTCTGGGGAAGTACACGTGCGTCGCGCCCGAGTCGATGGCCTCCTGGATCGCGTCGGTGTCGTCGGCCTTCTTGTCGCCCTTGGCGCCGAACTTCCTGACGTTGGCCCACTTGCTCGGGTCGGTCTCCCATTCGACGTCCGGCGTCTCCTTGATCGGCAGGTTCAGTGACCGTCTGTCCGTGTTGCCGAACGCCGTCCGGACAGGGTGCGAGGCATACTCGAGCGCCCCGGGACCCTGAACGTTCCTCTCCGTGCCGGCCGCGTTCTTGATTGCCGTCCCGTAACCGGCTGTGGTCAGGTTCCGTACGAACATCACGCCGTCCTGCTTGCCCGACTCGTTTACGACGGCCGCGTTGTCCGAGGCGCCACCGGTCAGCTTGCAGTCGATCAGTGTTAGGACGCCTCCGGGCAAGTTCCGCACGGCCGTGACCTTGTTGTCGCTGATGATGCCGCGGCAACTGAGCACTTGCCCGCCGTTGATGATGCCGGCCTCGTTTTGGCCTTTGAGGGTCAAGTGCTCGATGACCTGGCTGTTGACGGCGCCGCGCGTGCGAATGCCAACATCGAAGCCGACGATGGTCACGCGCGTCACGAGCAGCGGGCCGTTGAGGCTCAACGCCAGGTCGAGCCCGCAGGCCCCCTTGCCGTCGCCCGACCGGATGACCACCGTGTCCACGGCGCCCATGTTGTTGGACATGAGGCCTAGCCCGATCGCGCCGGGGTTAGCCTTGCCCGTGTCGATCGTCAGATTCCGGAAATGGTTTCGGTAGTTGTCGGCCGAGCCCATCTTCCGTGTCCAGACGACGTGCTTGCCGCCGCCCGGCTTGTTGAAGCCGGGGCAGTTGTCTTTGAGCTTGATGATGGTCCCGGCTGTGCTCTGCCCCTGGAGTGTCATTGGCGCGTGCAGGCTTCCGGCCTTGGCCAGCGTGTCGGAAATGAGGTACGTGCCGTTGGGGAAGTAAATGACTCCGCCCGCGCCGGCGGCGATCGCCTTCTGGATCGCGGCCGTGTCGTCGGTCTTGCCATCGCCCTTGGCTCCGTAGCGGCGCACATTGGCGACTCCGGAGTCGTCGGGCAGCAGGATGTTCTCACCCATGGCCGCGGAAACTGGCATCATTGCAACGATGTAAACGGCAACCGCAATCATTCGCTTCGCGAGGGTCGGTGATTTCATTGGAGGCCTCTTGCGTGGGGTTCCGTTTTCCTGCCGCGCCGTGTTGGGGTGACGACTCCGCGGCGCTCGAACGGGCCTGCTTATACCAGACCCCGGCGCTTTCGCCAAGCCCATTCGAGGCACAGCAGCGTGATGATCGCGACGAGGGCCGGCCACCGGAGCGTGTCGGCAAGGTTCCTCGTCTCGGACTTCGGCTGCGTGCGCGGCTGCGCGGCAAGGCGAATCTCCCGGAGCAGGGCGGCGAATTCGTCGAGGCGCCGGAACCCGCCGCGCGTCCGCAGCGACATCCTCCGCAGGGCGTCGAAGTCCGCCTGGGTGTCCTGGGCGTCGGGGGCCGGACGCGTCACCTCGAATTGATACTCCGCATCCAACTCCTTGCCCTCGATCGTCGCGGTGATCCGCACGGCGTATCGCTGCCCGGCTGTGAGCTGCTTGATCGCCTCGGCGCTCAACTCGCCCAAGTACTGGCGCTTGTCTTCATCGACCACTAGTGCCACCTCGGTCAGCGCTTCGGCCTCGGGGCGTTTCTCGCCCAGACGGAGGAGCTTCACCCGAGGCTCGGCCGTCGTCCTCGGCACGCCGGAGGAATCCTCGACTCCCGCCGTGATGCGGATCGTTTCGCGCCCGGCCTCCAGGCGGCGCAGGTCATACTCCGGCCGCTCGGCTTCCACCCACACGTTGCCCCGCGGAGCGCAGAGGTACAGGGCCACTTGTCGCCAGAATCGCCGCTGCATTTCGGCCGTGTCCTTCGGCGAGAGGACCCAGCGCCAGGTCGTGTCGAACGCGATCGCCAGCACGCGGCCCTTGCCGTATTCCTGCCGTACGAGCAGCGCGGGGTCCTCCCGGGCGGGCCCGGTCCGAGCGAGCACAGTGGCGCCCGGCTTGACGTCGCCGAGCCGGCTGGCGCCCGGCAGCTCATCGAGCTTGCTCCACGCAGCGTTGAGGCCTTGGTTCTCCTGGGCGATCTGCAGGATGGGGCTGTTGAGCCCCTCGTTCGTCGGGACGACCTGGAGGTCTTCCTTGAGGGGGCCTCCAGGCGGAGCGAGGGCGACCGGCATGATTCCGGCGACGGGCGTGTCGCGCCACGCCATGTTGCCCAGCCCGGCCGCGCCGCCCAGCATCGCGAACCCCTTGCCGTATTCTCCGACGAGCTTCTCAATGATCTCGAGCTGGCCCGGCGTGAAGGCCTCCGGCCCGACGCTGCCCAGAAGGACCGCGTGGTACCGCAGCCACTTGTCCTCGTCCTCTCCGAGGTCCGCCAGCGGGGCGGCCCCGTCGTCGCCTGAGAACGGGCGAAGGATGATTCGCCGGTCCAGTTCGAATCGCGGGGCCGCCGCCAGGGCCCGTGTCACGTACTTGGTTTCGTAGCGGAACTTGCCCTCTACGTAGAGGATGCGGAGCTTCCGATCGCGGATCTGGACCAGGCGCGACGCCTGCCGGGCGCCGGTGAGGTACCGCGGCGGGTCGCCCAGAATCTTCGCCGTGACGGTGACCTTGTGCAGCCCGGTCTGCAGTGCGACATGGCCGTGCGAGAAGGCGTGGGCGAAGCTGTCGCCCTGCACCTGCACCCTCTCGCTTCGCACCACCTCCTCGCCGAAGCGGCACGTGACCTCCACCTCACGCCCGGCGAGATGTCCGGCGAACACCGTCGCCCGGATCGGCACCTTGTTGAAGGCGTCGGCCTGTTCCGGGGCGGTCAGGTCGCGAACGTCGAGAATCCGGACCGCCCCCGCCGGGTCCTTCGACGTTCGACCCACCCCGGCGGCGTAGAAGCGCACGCCCAGGTCCGAGAGAACCAATCCCAGCCGATCGGGCGTGTAGCGGTTCGCCGTGTTATTGGAGCCGTCGGTGAGCAGCAGGACGGCCGCCACTTCACGGCCTTCGGCGGCGCATCGGGTAAGGGCCTCGTAGGTGGAATCCGCGATCGCCGTCTGTGGTCCGTCGGCCGCGCCGATTCGCTCGTTCCAGCCGCTCGCCTTGTCCGGCAGGTCGTTGCCCTGCGAGGCGCCCCCCGCGAAGCCGAACGTGCGTACCCTTGCTCGCTCCGCCAGCGCGCGCAGGTCATCGTGGTGCATTCGCACGGCCCTTCCCACCGCATCGATCCGGCTGACGGCGTCATCCTCCTCGCCCGCTGCGGCGGGCGTAAACTCGCGCGTCATGTCGGGAATCGCCATCGAGAGAGACTGGTCGATGCCGACGAGCACGGCCGCGGGCACCTCTTCCAGATACACGCGGTGAATGGTTGGCCCCAGTGCCCAAAGGATGAGCAGCAGCAGCGCCGAGATCCGCAGGGCGAGCAGGAACGCCTTCCGCCTGAGCGGGATGGGGCTGGTGGTTCGCCGGTAGGCGCGGAACGCCCACAGGACCGCGCATGTGCCGATGGCAGCCACAGCGCCCGCAGGCGGGGCGTACATGGTCAGCAGGGCGAGCGCGCCGATGAGGCTGGCCCAGGCGGCGCCGCGGACGTATTCGGCGTGCGGTGTCGGTTGCCTGGCGGCCCGCGCCGCGACGACATAGAGCCCGCCGACGACAGCAACGATCGGTCCGAGCAGCAGGCAGACGGCCGCCCGAGTCCACGCCTGGGGCCGTGAGCGCGCGAGGGAGACCCACCCCAGCAAAGCTACGAACTCCAGCGCCAGCGCGGTTAGGGCCAGCACGCCGAGCAGGACGGGCCATCCCGGCGGCGACAGAACCAAGCGCGTTTCGAGCAACTCCATTCCGCCAGCGTAGTCAAAGGCACCGCCGGCCGCAACTTCCGCCAGGGCGTTGACAGCCAGCCTACCATTGCGTATAAGGCCGCGGCCGACTGGATCGCCGAAAGCGACAGAGGAGCTTTGCGCGCATTGCACGCCGGATTGCCGGCAGAACCGCCGAGAAGGAGCCATGGACGCCAAGTACGCCAACATCCTGAACGCCGTGATGGACGCAGACAGCTTCGCCAAGCTGGAGGCGCTCGAGAACCCCACGCTGCACGCGTTCGTGGCGGACGCGGTGCAGCTCGGCCGTCCCGCCTCGGTGAAGGTCTGTGACGATTCCGACGAGGACATCGCCTACGTTCGCGAGGCCGCAATGCGCCACCGCGAGGAGCGATCGCTGGCGACGGAAGGTCACACGATCCACTTCGACGGCTTCCACGACCAGGGGCGCGATAAGGCGGCGACGAAGTACCTCGTGCCCGTCGACATGGACCTCGATAGGAACCTCAACCAGATGGCCCGGGAGGAGGGACTCGAAGAGATTCGCGGCTTCCTCGCCGGCGCCATGGAGGGCCAGGAGGCGTACCTACGGTTCTTCTGTCTCGGCCCGGTGAACTCGCCGTTCAGCGTGCCCGGCGTACAACTCACCGATTCCGCCTACGTTGCCCACAGCGAGGACCTGCTCTACCGCAGCGGCTACGAGCAGTTCCGGAAGCTGGGCGGCAACGGCGGCTTCTTCCGCGTGCTGCACTCGGCCGGGCGGCTCGACGAACGCAACACCAGCGCCGACGTGGACAAACGCCGCATCTACATCGACATCGCCACGGACACGGTGCTGAGCGTGAACACGCAGTACGCCGGCAACACGATCGGCTTCAAGAAGCTCTCGCTGCGGCTGGCCATCCGGAAGGCCGATCGCGAGGGCTGGCTCGCCGAGCATATGCTCGTGATGGGCGTGCACGGGCCCGGCGGGCGCGTGACGTACTTCGCCGGGGCGTTCCCCAGTGGCTGCGGCAAGACCTCGACGGCCATGCTGCCCGGTGAGACCATCGTCGGCGACGATCTCGCCTACTTCCGCGTGATCGACGGCGAGGCCCGCATGGTCAACGTCGAGAGCGGGATCTTCGGCATCATCCGCGACGTGAACGCCGACGGCGACCCGGTGATCTACGACGTGCTGACCAAGCCCGGCGAAGTGATCTTCTCCAACGTGCTAATCAAGGACGGCGCGCCGTACTGGGAGGGCATGGGCCGGGAACTGCCCGGAGAGGGCGAGAACTTCTCCGGCGAATGGCACGCCGGCAAGACCCACGACGGGAACGAGATCCCGCCGTCGCATTGGAACGCCCGCTACACCATCCGCCTGACGGCGTTGGAGAACCTCGACCCGCGCTGGGACGATCCGCAGGGGGTGACGGCCGGCGGCGTCATCTATGGTGGGCGCGACAGCGACACGGCCGTGCCCGTCACGCAGGCGTTCGACTGGGCCCACGGGATCATCACGATGGGCGCATCGCTCGAGAGCGAGACGACGGCCGCCACACTCGGCGCCGCGGGCGTGCGGAAGTTCAACCTCATGAGCATCCTGGACTTCCTGTCGATCCCGCTTGGCAAATATGTCCGGAACAACCTGGAGTTTGCCAAGGGCGTCGACCGGGAGCCGCTGGTGTTTGCGACCAACTACTTCATCAAGAACGCCGAGGGCAAGTACCTCACGGGGATGTTGGATAAGTCCGTGTGGGTGAAGTGGATGGAGCTTCGCGTCCATGGCGATTGCGAGGCCATTGAGACGCCGGCGGGATACATCCCGCGGTATGAGGACCTCAAGCGGTTGTTCGAGGAGGTCCGCAAGGCCGACTACACGCAGGAGCAGTACGTCGAGCAGTTCACCATCCGCATTCCGGAGAACCTCGTCAAGATCGAGCGGGTCGAGGGCATTTACCGCGACATTGCCCAGACGCCGAAGGTCTTGTTCGAGACACTGGCCGCGCAGCGGGATCGCTTCGAGAAGCTCCGCGCGGACAAGGGCGGTCACGTCTCGCCGCTGGACTTGTAGCCTTCTGGTCGGGCGAACTGCCGGAGGTGGGACTCGAACCCACACCCGGGGTGAACCGGACGGGATTTTGAATCCCGCGCGTCTGCCGATTCCGCCACTCCGGCGCTGCGTCGATTCTGCCCCGATTCTACGCGGGAAACGCCCGTCCTGCCAGTGTTTACCGCGCCTTCGCGCTCATCGCTTTCCGGTTCGTTCCGGTTCGCCCAAGTTCGCTGTTTTCCGCCCCTTCGCGCCAAGCAAAGCGCCAAGCGCGCCGTACGCTCTTCCGCGCCCGCTTCGCCGGTAGCGGGAGCTGCTCGACGGACAGGGGCTAGAAGCGATGCAGTTGGAGGCGCCCGAACTCCGCGAGCGTCTGGGCGCGCCAGCGGAGCGCGGTCTTGACGCGGGCAACGTCGATCGGGTTCAGGTCGTCGGTGATCACGGTTCCGCAGTCTGGGGGGAAGGCCAGCCGCCTGCTTTCAAGCCGATGGGCCAGACGCCAGGCTTCCGCAGCCCACCGGCCCGTCGGCCAAGTCACCTCGCGCGGCCCGTCCCGGAACGCGAAGAGGTAGATCACCTGAACGGGGTCCGGGTCCTCCGTGGACCGATACGCCACGACACTCGACTTGCCGAAGACCTGCCTGAGCGTTCGGATCAGTGAGTCGGTGACTTCATCGCCCGCGGGGGCGCCGATGTAGTTGACCGCGAGCAGGCCATCCTCGGCCAGATGCTCCCGCACGCACTGGAACATCTCCCGTGTAATCAGGTGAAAGGGGATCGTGTCGCCGCTGTAGGCGTCGAGAACGATGAAGTCGTATGTGTCGTCCGACGTGCGGAGGAATCGCCGCCCGTCGTCAATCACCAGGCAGCCGGCGTACTCGGATCGCTCGATGGGCGACTCCCCGCTGGCGCCGTCTTCCGCCGCGTGGGGAGCGCCCAACTCACGCCGGGGGAAGCGGGTCAGGTCCACCGGGCGCTCCCGCCCGTCGGGGTAGTGTATCGCCCCGCGATAGCCGAAGTATGCTTCCGCCAGTTCGGCCGCTTTGATGTCGATCTCGACGGCCGTCAGCGTCACGGGATACTGCTCCATGACCCGGGCGAAGAGCCCCCCGGCGACGCCGATGAGCAGCCCCTCGCGCGGTTCGTCCGGATCGTCGAAGAAGTAGGGCACGAGTTCGAGGTAGTAGTCCTCGTTGTGCAGGAGCGACCCGCGGCCGCGACGTTCGATATCGAGCGGCATGCCCGTCTGCATGATGCCGTTGTTGAACAGCAGCCGGTAGGGGGCGTCATCCTGGCCGGCAAGCTGCACGACCGCGATGCGGCCATAGGGGCTCTCGGTTCGGTAGAGCACCTCTTCGTGAATGGGCGGCCCGCCGCGCGCGACCGGCACGAGGGCGAACAGCAGAAGGGCGGTCGGCAGGGCCTTAAGGCCGAACGAGAGGGCCAGTCCGACGACGCTCACGCAAAGAAGCGCGCCCGCCATCACGACGAGCGCCCAACGCGTTCCGAGGGCGGGGATCATGTAGAAGCTGACGAACAGCGTGCCGGCGACGCTGCCGACGGTGGACAGGGCGAAGACGCCGCCGGCCGTCCTGCCGGTGGCGGCGACGCGACGGGCCAGCAGACGGACGACGTACGGGCTGGCCATCCCCAGCAGCGTCAGCGGCGCCGCGAAGATGAGGAACGCGGCCGCCAGCGCGCCGCCCCGAAGCCCGAACCGCCGCGCGCAGGGCTCGAGGACCGCTTGGGCTGCGGGGATGAGCAGGCACGCCCCTCCGGCCAGCATCGTCAATCCGTATAGCACCCAGTCCCTGGGCCATCGGTCGGCAATCAACCCGCCCAGGGCGTAGCCGGCGGCCAGGCACACGAGGGTGGTTGCGAGCAGGGCGCCCCAGACAAACAAGCTCGCGCCGAAGACCGTGCCGATCACGCGCGTGCCAAGGATCTCCAGACCCATGACCACCGCGCCGGTGACCGTTACGAAGAGCAGGGGGTAGTACCTTCGCACACGGTTCACGGTCGGCCCTCCGGTTGCCCGGCCGTGTTCCCTTGCGTGCGGTTCAGGGTCAGCCGTCCGATACCCCCCCAGACCTTGATCCACAAGGCCCCGTCCTCCTCGACGCACAACACCTTGGGCTCGAAAACGCCTCGCACGAAGCCCACGCGTCGGTCCCGGCCTGCGGTCACGAGGTACCCCCGCTTGTCGAAGCGGTACCCCGTTGTACGGGCTGCGGGCATCTCGCCCTTTCCCCCGGCCGACCACGTCTCGCCATCGTACACCAGCGTACTCGCACGCGCGGGGCCGAGCCTTGGCAGGTCTCGCAGGGGCCGCGGCGGGGAGGCTTGGCCCGGGGCCGTCTCGACCCATACCTTGCCGTCGGCAACGCGGATCCGCTCGATCTTGCGTTGGGGACAGCACCCAAGCAGCTCGAAGCGACCGCTCGTGTTGTCGTACCGCGTGATGGTGCCCGCGTCGGTGCCAAGCCACAGGGCGGCATCGTCACAGTCGGCGGCCGTGACCTGCCAATACGCCCGGAACGGCTCCACCTTCACGCTTCGGAATCGGTCGTCCTCCTCATCGTAGAAGTACGCGCCGCCCTCGTGGACGATCCAGGTGGTGCCGCCGCATGCGGCCAGGCCCAGCACGCGCCGATGCCCGTGCGCGAGCACGACGGGCGAGCCGTGGGTGGCGGTCAGGCAGACGATGCCGGGCTGCTCGCCCGCCAGGCCGACGGATTCCGTCCGGTCCCGATCCGCCACCGCTGTCCAGTGCCCGTCTTCGCAATGGGCGACGCAGCGGACGCCGTGGGTGTATCCGCCGTACCAGTGCTCGGGGTAGTCCTCGGTGATGGCCCAGAGCCGGCCCTTGCACGACAGGAGCTGCGCGATCCGCTGTGGGAAGACACGGTCCGCGCTCTGCTTGTTCTGCTGTCCGAGCACCCACCGCTTCTGTCCCCCGATGCCTTGGATTCCCAGTGCCTGCCAGTCCCCCGAAGCCGTTCGGACGGCTACGGTGAGTCCGCCCACGCGGGGCACGCTTCGCTTAACGCGGGCCATCCCGGGGTGGAGGCTACGTTTCTCCACGCCCCTGGCGACCTGAACGCCCACGAACAAGCTCGTGCCGTCAAAGGTCGCGGTCGTGGGCAGCCGGATCTCCGTCTTGCCGATCTCGTCCACGTGATCCCACGTGCCCGACTTCGGATCGAACCGGCTGATGCCCCCGCCCGCCAGCCGGCCGCTCCTGGCCTGAGCTTCGACGGATACGTACGCCGCATCGGGCGCGAGCGTGAGCGCCGCCGGCCGGCCGGGGGTCGGACCCGACGGCCCTTCCAGATGCGTCACTTGGCCGGTGCGATCGTCGCAGCGCAGCAGGCCCGTGGTCGTCAAGGCATAGACATCCGACCCGGTCACGGCCAGCTTCCAGGCGCGCTGGGACAACACGGCCCAACTTGCGCCGTCGAACCGAGACAGCGTGTTCCCCGCGACAATCCAAAGGCCTTTCTCCCCGACGGCCGCGCCCCGAAGCATGCTCGACCAGTGCTCTCGCCACTGGACTTCCCAGAAGCCCCTTGCCGCGGCCTTTGCCGCCCGCTCCCGGCCTGGGTAGTCGCCGAGGGGCTCCATCGCTTCGGCGGCGGCGTTCCAGCGGTACGCCCCCGCATCGGTCACGAGGAACGTCCCGGCCGCCCCGGTCGCCACGTGGCCCACCTCGAATGTGAGGCAGCGCGTTCGGCGGACGTGGCCGGTGGACAGGTCCATTCGCGACACGGCGCCGGCGCCGACGATCCACAGCGACGTATCGTCGGCGACAAGCTGCCGGACCGGCGCGTCGGCCAGACCGTTCGACGGCGTGATCGCTCGGCCAAGCCGCCTCTTGCGGGCGTCTACCTCATAGACGGCCCGGTCGTCCGCCGCCCACAGGCGGTCGCCGGAAACCGCGAAGCACGACAGGCGGGGCTTGTTCTCGAAGAGCCGAGCCGTCAACACCGGGGCCCCGTCGAGGTCATTCGGCACCACGGCGGATTCGGCCGAAGGCTTCATCACGCTACAGCACAGGCAGCCGTGCTTCGGAGCGTGCCGCCGGTACTCCTTCATCCCCGCGAGCTGCTCGGGGGTCGGCTCTGCGGCGCCGGGGATGGCTGCGAGGAAGACGGCCGCGGGGATGACGATGAGACGCGCGGGCAAGCCGCGCTGCGTGGGCATTTTCATGGAAGCCCGCCTTTCGTCCGAAGCCCGTTGTACATGCAGGGGTTGCGGCGCGCCAAGCCTGCCGGTTGCTGCGGCCTTGGCCCAAACGTCACCAGTGCGGACCTATTGCCGTACCCCGCCAAGGCTTCGGGGCGCGCCGTCCGCCGGGATGACATCGGGGGACTGACTGCGGCACGCCGGCAACACGCAGGGCGCCGGCGGTTACGGCTGCGGCTGTCCGTCGTGACTGTAGTAGGTGTACCGCCTGGCGGGCGTGACGTAGCTGAACGTCCGGGTCTTGGAGGTCACCGGATACCTTACGGACGTTGCCTCCCGGGCCACGCGCTGGTGGCGGGTCTCCTTATACACGATCAGCCGGCGCGGGTCCCGTTTGTCGCCGGGCACTTCCAGCAGCACGGCCGCGTGAATCATCCCCGGGCCGGTCTTCCGCAGATCGGCCAGGACGCGGACTTCCCGCAGGCGGGCGTTCTCGATGGGCAGCACGAGCAAACGGGCCAGCGCGTATGCGATTCCTTCGAAGCGAAGCTCCACGCCGCCGCCGTCCTCGCCCGGCTCGAAGCAGACCACCACCTCGCCCGTGCGGGGAGCGCCGGGCAGGACGGCGACGCGGCTGGTGCCACGGAATGCGACGGCCGGCTGGAACGGCATGACGTTCGGGAGGCGCACCTCGCGTTCGTCGTGGACGGACAGGGCGCCCTCGAAGATGGTCTGCCCTCCCTTGCGCCGCAGAGCGGCCTCGACGCGATCGACGGCGTCCCACTGACGTATGAGATGTTGCAGGAAGCGCACGCCGCGCTGGGCCGCGTCCATCGCGGAGCGCAGTCCCGACGCGAGCGCATCGCCGCCGGACGACGGGCCGGCCTGGCGAACGCGAGCCTCAAGCAGCTTCGCCATCCCCGCTTCCGCCGCGTACGGATCGGCCGCGTCCCGGAGCCGGTCGGTGACTTCCTCCTGTAAGCCGGCGGGCAACTCCCGCCCCGCCACGGCGAAGCCGACGCGGAGCGCCAGGTGCGCGAGAACTTGCCGCGCCTGATGTGCGCCTTCCGGGCCGAGCTGGCCGAGCAGTTCACCCCCGGTGCGCTCGTTCAGATAGACGGCAAGCATCTCCAGCAGCGGGGCCGCCGATAGACCGACCGGTTCCGTGCCGGAACGACCGTCGCCCTGTGCCGTCGCCAGGCGCGCGATACTCTCGAACTGCGCCAAGATGCCCGCCATCGCATCCGCCCAGTCGGCGTAATCGCCCGCCGCAGAGCCCGTCGCCAGGGCGTTGAGCTCCTCGAGCGCCGCGTGAGTCCGCTCGAGAACGCTGAGCAGCACGTCCGCGTGCTCCTGGCTGAGCGACACGTCCACGACCTCAGCGCCTTCCTGCACCTGCTCCACGGCCCGGACGATGCTGATCGTCGAGCGGATGAGGCTCGGCTCGTTGCGGATGATGTACCGGCCCGGCAGCTTCGCGCCCGAGATCTCCGGACGGTAGTGCTCGGTTCCCTCGAGCGGATCAGGGCTCAGCGTCCACAGACAGTCCATCTCTTCCGGGGTGACCGCATGGTGCTGGATGCACCCGGCCGCCGGCAGAAGGGCGAGCAGGATTGCGGTCAGGATTGGTCGGCGAGTCATCGGGTGGCCCCGCCTTTCTCGGCTTCGGTCTTGAGCCTCTTGGCCTCGCGCTCAAGGCGATCCACGAGCCGGGCGGGCGGGAAGGAGGCGCCATCGAACAGCGCCCGCTCGACCTCGCCCCAGTCCGTGACCGCGTGAATCTCGTCGGGCAGTTTGCGGAGCGTCGCGGCGAGGTCGAGATGGACCTCCGGGTCCTCGGTTGCCGGCATCTGAAGGATGAGCACGCTTCCGAGTCCGTTGGCGTGGTAGGCGAGGGCGTCCGACGGCTTGTCGCCGATGCCGACGCCCAGCGCGGTGAATCGCTTCCGCAGGTCGGCGATGGCTTGGGTCTTGTACGTGCCGCTGCCCGCGAGAAAGCCGGAGATTGACGATAGCAGCACCGGCCCGCGCGGATAGCCGTGCCGGCGAAGCCACGCCTTGCTCTTGATTGTGAAGTAGTCCGGCCGGTGCGTCAGGTACACGATGGTGTGCTCGCGCGCCAAGCGGGCCATCACGTCCGCGGAGCCCGCCATCGGCTGCGCGTCGCCGACCAGGACGGTCTGGAACCCCGTTGCCACCAACGTCCGGTCAAGGTCCACCAACGCCATGGGCTCATCGGCCTCGCGACAGGCGACCAAGAGAGTCTGCGGCTCCGGCAATTCGTGTCCCAGCCCTGTCGGCGAGACGCGGACCTCCCACGCGTAGTCCGCCGGGGCGGGGGGCGTCCACGTGGCGGTGGCGAGGCCGTCCTCCCCGGTCTGGGCCGCCCGCGGCGACAGGGCCTCGCCGGTGAACACGACGACGTAGCCGGGACGGTCCTGAAGGAAATCTCCCCCTTGCAGCCGGGCACTCAGCTCGATGACCTCGCCCGGTCGGGCCAGGACGTCCCGCGCGGTGAACAGGTAGGTTCCCCTGGTGCCCAGCAGGTAGGGCTGCGCGCCGCAACCGGTGGCCGCCAGAGACAACGCCAGCAAGGTCAGCACCCGCTGCATGTTCGGCTCCTTGTCGGACGTGTGTCCAGTGAAAGGTAGGCGCGAGGCCCGGCGGAATCAAGCCCCTTGCGTCGCGGGCCTGAATGGAGTCTACTTGCCTCGGCCGAGCCGCGAGCCGCGTTGCTGCAGTCCGGCCGTTCGGGAGGAACCGCCATGAGAACACGTCTGATCGCCGTGGCGAACCTGATGGCTCTGACATGCATCCTCGGGTGTGGCGCGCCGGTCGTCGAGATTGTCCACGAATTGCCGCCGGCCGTGCCGTTGCCGGCCGATGCGCCGCTCGAGGCGGGCGAGTTCACAGCCCAGGGCCCCGGCGCCGAATGGACTCCTCAGTATCTGCGAGCGGAGCTTGCGAAGGCGCTGACGGAACTGTCGCATGGCGACGGTGCGCACGCGCGCCGGATGGGCGGGCGGTCAACGGTGGCGGTGGAGGAGGACTCGGGGACGCGTCCCGCCCGTCGCTGGAACGCGGAGACGGGTTCAGCGGCGCCCGTTGAACTGCCGTATCTGGTTCGCCGCGTGGCGGTCCGAGTTACGTTTGAGATCGCACCGGGCGAGGACGGGCAATCGCTCGTCGTGGAGACACGGGCCGACTACGATTCGACCCGGGATCCGCGCGTTCGGGGGGAGTACGGGCTGGGGCGGGGCGACGACCCGGAGCGCGCCCCGCCGGTCGAGCAGGTCACGCGCGAGCTCTTGGCCCAGTGCGTGCAGGAAGGCGTTGGGATGGTCGAGCCGGTGATGATGCCTGTGACGCTGCGGTTCCGGCTTGGGGGCGGGACGGAGGGGGCGGCCGGCTCCGAGGCGGCGCGGAAGCGCGATTTCCCGGCGGCGACTGAGCATTTCCGCGCGGCCGTCGCAAAGCGCCCCGACGATGCGGCGCTTCGCTTCAACCTGGGGCTGGCACTGGAGGGCGCGGGCAAGTTCGCGGCCGCCCGGCGTGCGTACGAGGCCGCGGCCAAGGCCGCCGGCAGACCGGACGCCGAAGCCGAACAAGCGGCCAAGCGCGCCGCGGCGCTAGCGAGGCACACGGTCGGCCCCGCGGCCGAGTAGTCCCATCGGCCGCCCGCCCGATCGGGTTTCCCGCACCGCAGCTTCGCAGAACGCCGCACAGGACCGAACGTACCGGGGGCACAAATACGGGCGCAAGAGACCTACGGGAATTGCCAAAGCACCGGGATTGCGCCGGCTTCGTGCAGGACCTCCAACAGGTCCTCGATTTCGGGAAGGAGGAGGACCGCCACAGTGTCCAGCATGATTCGGCGGACTGTCCTGAGCCGGACGACCAGTTCCTCCTTGGGCCTGTAGTTCCGGAACCTGGGCAGGAACCCCGGCACCGTCCGCTTGTACGAGGCGTATTCCGTGGGGAAAAGCCTCTCCAGGTGTTTCTCTTCGAGTCGGGCGGCGATCAGGTGCGCGGGGACGAACACGAGAACCGTTGCGGCGAGCATCGGGAGGTTCTCGAAGCACAGTCCGGCCCCGATGACCAGGAAGAACGTCCCGACATAGAGCGGGTTGCGGCAAAGGGAGTAGGGGCCTTCAGTAACGAGTTCGCGGGACTTCCGTCCGCCGATGTAAAGGAAGGACCACATGCGAATGGTGAGGCCCGCCAGCAGGAACAAGTATCCCGCGAACTCGACGGAGAACGCGATGCCGGACTCTAGCGCCCAAGGCGGCCTTACGAAGACCGCGAGGAAAACCAAGGGCGCGGCCGACAGACGTAACAGCATGACTCTTGCCTTGCGTAAGTTCATGATCGGTCTCCGGCGAAGGAGTGCGGAAATAGAGGTCCACCGGATGCCAATCCGGCGCGAGGGCGCACCACCCGGTGTGGTCTCTTCCGGCCCTGAAGACGCTACCGGCCTACCCGCCGCGAATCAACCGGTGGGCCGCCCAGGGGAAGGCACGACCCGCAGGGCCGCGAGGTAGAAACAACCGGGCAGCAAAGAAGGCATGATTTGGCCCTATTGCGCCTGCGATCGGCCGAAGCTCCGCCATGCCGGGCGCACGGCTGAATGCCCTCGGGGGCGGGGCTAGGCGTCCGGCGCATGGCGGAAGTTACCCGGCTCCACCTTGTGTCCGTTCACTTCGACCGCGTCGTCCCCGTGGTTGAAGTACCACGTGCCCTTGCCGGTCAGGTGCGGCAGGACGGACACCATCTCGTGTTCGTGCTCGACCACAGGCAGGCCGGCGGCCTTCGCGGCGTCGGCCGCGACCGCCCGGGCCAGCGCGTGCGAGACGCAGCCGATATACCACGTCTGCCCCTTGCCGAAGGAATTCCGCAGCACGGCTGGCATACCCGCGGCCGCGCCGTCGGTGAACGTCGCCAGCACGTCGGCCGTCTCGGCCCGTAGGCATTCGGCGAAGCCCTCGATGGGCTGCTCCTTGCCGTCGCCGAAGCAGGCGGTGGTGGTGCCGCGGGCGTGGGCGTCCACCCATTCGGCGCCGACGACCTCGCGAAGCACCTCGCCGGTGAGTTTCCGCCGGTGGCCGTTCAGGTGTCGATGCGCCAACGGGCCGTTGGCGAGCAGCACGCCGCCGCGCTCGACGAAATTCCGCAGCCCGCTGGCCTGCTCGTCGCTGATGAGCGCCAGGCTCGGCGCCGCCACGAAGTCGTAGCCCTCGAGGCTGTCGCCGGGCTCGACCACATCGACGGCCGCCCCAATCCGCCACAGCGGCTCGTAAAGGCGGACGATCGCCTCGAGATAGTCCGCGGGCCCTTGCTTGCGGCGGATGTCGAAGCGGGAGTTGTCGTAGCTCATGACGAACGCCCCGCGGCGGCGCGGCAGCTCGTCGGGGAGGTCGTCGTCGAAGGCAAGTTCGTCGAGCAGTCCCTCGAACGCCTCCATTCGGCCCCGCACGGGCCGCCCGGCGTAGTCGCACAGGGCGTTGGGGCCGCTCTCGCGGTTGAAGCGGTGCCGCCGCCAGTGCCAGAAGATCGCGCCCGCTGCCCCGTGGGCGCGCATCTCGGCCAGGAACGCCCGCAGCGCGCCCTTGGCGCCGCCGGTCTCCATCACGAGGAACTGCTTGTGCTTGGCGCTTCGCATGAGGTCGTGCGCGAGCGACGCGTACGCCAGCGGGAACGGCTGGCCGGCCGCGCCGACGTACGCATCCCAGCCGGCCACGTCGGTGAGCTTGTGGTAGTCGATGTGGTTGATGCCGCGGTTGAAGACACCGGTCGAGTTGGTCGTCACGAACTGCCGCTGGTCCACAACGGCCCTGAGCGCGTCGTACTGCAGGCGCAGGAATTCGAGCTGGCTGTCGCTGAAGAACCGGGCGTAGTCGAGCACCTGGTGCTGTGACGTGCCGCGGTGGCGCGGCGTGCCGATCTCCCCCCAGTCGCTCACCTTCTGGCACCAGAAGCCCAGGCCCCAGGCGTGGTTGATCTCGTCGATGCTCGCGTAACGCCGCTTCAGCCAGCCACGGAACCGCCAGTAGCACTCGGGGCAATGGCACTCGGGCGGCGCGCCCTCGGGACCCATCAACTCGTTATCGACCTGCCAGCCGATGACGGCCGGGTGGCTGCCGTACCGCTCGCCGAGTAGCCGGGCGAGGTTGACGCAATAGTGCCGGTAGATCGTCGAGTTCACGCACACGTCGCGACGGGCACCGGGGGAGCGTCGTTCGCCGCTTCGCAGCTCGACCATGATCTGCGGGTACTGGCGGCTGAGCCACGGCGGCGGGGTGGCCGTCGGCGTGCAGAGGATGACCTTGAGGTCGCGGGCGTTGGCCATGTCGAGGAAGCGGTCGAGCCACTCGAAGTCGTACTCACCCTCGCGCGGTTCGAAGGAGGTCCAGGCGAAATCGAGCATGCGAATGACCGAAAGGCCCACGGACTTCATCAGGTCCAGATCCCGCTCCCATTCGGCGGGGTCGTTCAGTTCAGGGTAGTACGAAGTGCCGAGGTACATAGTGTTGGAACTCCTTCCGCGTCTGTCTGGCTTCCTGCCCCGCCGGGCAATCCCTGCATGCCGGCGGACCCGGCGCCTTGCCGGGTCTCGAGGGAACACTATGGGATGCGGACCCGCGTTTGTCCACTCCCATTGCCCGCGCATGCCGTGCGAACACTTGACGCACGGCGCCGTAAGACCATATGCTGCATTCGTTTGCGGAACTCCGAGAAGAGGAGAACCCCATGGCGAATGCCGACCCGTACGAGATCTCCGAGCGGTACCGGCACTACCTCCGCGTCACGGACGTGACCGACGGACTGGACGCGGTGGGGCGAGGGGACCGCACGCGGCTCTCGCCGCAGATCCGGCCGCTGTGGCTGGGAATGCGGTTCTGGGGCCCGGCCGTCACGATGCAGGTCGTGCCGAGCAACCGTAACATGCCCTGGCCGATCAAGCCGGAAGACGCCCTGCGCCAGCACGCGATCTGGGGCGAGATGGGCGGATGGCGAGCCGACGATGCGGAGCACATTCGCCCGGGCTGCGTGATCGTGACCGCGACGAACGGTGCGCCGGAGTGCGGCTACTGGGGCTCCAACAATTCGCTGGACATGCAGGCCCGGGGCGTGGTGGGCATTGTCACCGACGGCGAATGCCGCGACACCGGCGAGGTGATCCTCCAGCGCACGCCGGTCGCCTGCGCGGGCATCGGCCGGCCGATCATCCCCGGCCGCGTGGAACTCGAGAGCGTCCAGGCGCCGGTCGCGTGCGGGGGCGTGCTTGTCCGGCCGGGCGACATCGTCGGCTGCGACTGGGACGGCTGCGTGGTTGTGCCCATTGAGGTCGCCGAAGAGGTGCTGGTGTTCGCAGCGCGGATTGCAGTGGCAGACAAGCGAAGTCGGCGGAAGCTGTACGACAAGCTTGGGCGCGAGCCGGACGAGACCGTCGATTGGGAGGCCGCCGCGGCGTACTTCAAGGACCTGCTCTGACCCGCGGAATGGGCGTGCAGGGGCGCTCAGGGGCCGTGCCTGAACCTGCCGACCTGCAAGTCCCGGCATGTGAGGATGGCATCTGGGCGTTCTCTCCCTATGGCGTCCGCTTGAGCCCGTTTGCACGCGCCGAGGCTGAATCGTAGGTTTCCTATGCGGACGTGTGAGGTCCGCGTCTTCGTTGAGTTCGGTCGCGGGTGGGCCCGAGCGGGGCCCGCGGCGGGGAATGCAGGCGGAGAGACGGACATGCTGATGCGATGCGGTGTCTTGACTGCGATGTTGCTCGTCCTGCTGCCCATCGGAGGGGTAGGGCAGGTTGCCTGGCAGGAGTCGGTCGCGGAGGCGGTTTCCGCCGCCGAGGCCGCCTGGTCGGGGCCTTCCCGCGCGCCGGGGGAGGAAGCCTACGTCGCGTCCTCGCTCGAACACGTCGAAGCCGCTCGCCGGGAAGCCGCTCCGTAGCGGGCGCACGGTCCAGAGGAGTTCATGGACCCTCGAATGCCGCGGCGGTATTCTGGCCCACCATGTCGAGCCGATACGAGCAGTTCGACCGTGGCCGATTGCGGGCGTTCCCTGTTTCGCAGCGCCGGAATCTCGTCTCGCTGGACGACGTGCTCGCGTTGGGCGAGGCGCCTGAGCCATTCGAGCACCCGGATCTGCCGGCCGTGGCGGATGCCGTCGCGGCGGCCGTGCGACGCGAGGCGTCCGTCGTGCTCCTCATCGGCGCACACGTCATCAAGCAGGGGCTCAGCCGCTACGTTATCGACCTCATCGAACGGGGCTGGGTGTCCGTCGTGGCGGCGAACGGGGCGTGCACCATCCATGACTATGAGTTGGCTCTCCAGGGCGCGACGAGCGAATCCGTCGCCGAGAACATCCGCGACGGGCGGTTCGGGCTCTGGCGCGAGACGGCGACGCTCAATGAAATCGTCACGTCCGGCGCGAGCGACGGCCTCGGCTTCGGCGAGGCCGTTGGGCAGGCCATTGACGAGGGCGATCTGCCGCACAAGGACGTATCGATCTTCGCGGCCGCATGGCGGGCCGGTGTTCCGGCCACGGTCCACGTCGGAATCGGTTACGACATCCTGCACGAGCATGCGAACTTCGACGGCGCCGCGGCCGGCGAGGCGAGTTGCCGGGACTTCCTGATCTTCACGAAGGTAATGGAGCAACTCGAGGGCGGTGCTGTGCTGTGCTACGGCTCGGCCGTGATGGGGCCGGAAGTGTACCTGAAGGCCTTGTCGATGGTTCGCAACGTCGCCTCGCGCGAGGGACGGGAGATCCGGCATTTCACGTCGGCCGTGTTCGACCTCGTTCGGCTGGAGTCGCAGAACCTAGGCGCCGAGGCCCCCAAGGACACGCCGGAGTACTACTACCGGCCGTACAAGACGGTCCTTGTCCGGACCGTGGCGGACGGCGGGTCGAGCCACTACATCCGCGGCGACCACCGCGCGACGCTGCCGGCCCTGCACCGGCTGCTCACGGAGCGCCTGACGTAGATTCGGATTGCCAAGCCGGGGTGCCACGGCCCCCTAGGGGCCGTGTTCGGGAACGCACGGGCTGCAAGGATCCCGTGGCACCTGTCAGTACCCCAGGATCCGGGCGGCATTTGTGGAGAGCACCTGCCGCATTTCGCTCTTCCGCAACAGGGCCTTGATCTGCTCAAGTTGCTCGGCGTGCCCCGCCCACGGCCAGTCCGTGCCGAACATCACCCGCTCCACGCCGTGCCTGCGGATCATGTTGGCGATCCGCTCGCCGTCGGCGCCCCGGTCGCCCAGGCTGAAGCTCGTCTCGAAGAACACGTCGGCCCCCAGCAGTTCGCGCTCCACCTCGTCCCACATCCGCCATCCGCCCATGTGCGTGCACAGCAGCTTCAGCTCCGGATGCCGCTCGATTACCCGGCGGAAGCGCGCGGGCGCGGCCCGGTCGTCGTCCGGGGGGAAGGCGATGTCCCGACCGCAGTGGACCTCGACGAGCAGCCCGGCCTCGGCGGCCGCTGCGTAGATCGGGTCGAGCCGAGGCTCGTCGGCCGCGAACGCCTGATACATCGGGTGCAGCTTGATGCCCGCGAATTTGGCTTTGGCAATCTTGCGGACCCACTTGCCGGCCTTGGGCGTGTCGGGGTGAACCGACGGCATCGGCTCGATGCGGTCGTTGCGGATCTGCTTGCACCACTCGAAGATGCTGTCCACCTGGTCGGGCTTGGTGGCGATCGTGCAGATGCAGGCGATGTCGATGTCGGCCGCGTCCATCGAGGCGAGCAGCCCGGCGACGGTGCCGTCGCCGACGGCCTTCCAGGGGCATTCGCTCTCGAGTTGGGCGATCGCCCGGGACGCGAGCTTGTCGGGAAACGCGTGGGCGTGAACGTCGATGATACTCATGCGGGTCAGTATAGGGTGTGACCTATTGCGGCGGAAGCTCCGGCGCGCGGCCGGCCAGCCGCGAGCGCCCGGGAGCGGGCGCCTCACGGTCAGGCGTCGGAGCAGTCAATCCTGCTCCTCTGCAGTCGCGGCTCGCAGGCGTCGGTGTCAGGAGGACGCCCGGCGCTTGTCAAATCCGCCCGCTGCTCCTACCATACGACGCTCCACGTGCCGCAACGTCCGCCGACGGCCGTCGGCGGGGTGCCGTGCGCGAGCGACGGAGCCTGAATATGTCGAACGAACCCCAAAACCTCATGGACACGCTCGTCGCCCTGTGCAAGCGGCGCGGGTTCATCTTCCAGTCCTCCGAGATCTACGGCGGCCTCAACGGCTTCTGGGACTACGGTCCCCTCGGCGTCGAACTCAAGCGAAACATCAAGAACGCCTGGTGGGAAGACATCGTCCGCCGACGCGACGACATGGTCGGCCTCGACTGCTCCATCATCATGAACCCGAAGGTTTGGGAAGCAAGCGGGCACGTTGCAGGGTTCAACGACCCGCTCGTGGATTGCAGGGACTGCAAGGCCCGTTTCCGCGCGGATAGGGCATTCACCGTCGCCGCTCGCGATGGCGAGAACGTGCTGCTCGACGTTTCGGTGGAGGCCGACGGTGACGAGCAGGCCCGGGAGGCGGCTACGGCCGGGGCGAACAGCAAGACACGCCGGCGGCTGGAGCAGCATGCCGATAGGCTTCAGTGGGAAACCGCCCGCATTGACCATCTGCCGGCGGGGGCGTCCGCCAAGTGCCCCGCCTGCGGCGGCGAGCTGACGCCCGCACGCAAGTTCAACATGATGTTCAAGACGTTCGTCGGCGCCATGGAAGACAGCACCTCCACGGCGTACCTGCGGCCGGAAACGGCGCAGGGCATCTTCTGCAACTTCAAGAACGTGTTGGATACGTCGCGGATGAAGCTGCCGTTCGGCATCGCCCAGATCGGCAAGAGCTTTCGCAACGAGATCAATCCCCGGAACTACACCTTCCGCAGCCGCGAGTTCGAGCAGATGGAGATCGAGTTCTTCTGCCACCCGGACGAGGCGGACAAGTGGTACGACTACTGGCGCGACGCCCGCTACCAGTGGTATGTCCGCCACGGCCTCGTCAGCGACAGGCTTCGGCTCCGCGACCACGAGCCGGATGAACTCGCCCACTACGCCCGCGCGTGCGCGGACATCGAATACGCCTTCCCGTTCGGCGTTAGCGAGTTAGAGGGCGTCGCCAACCGCACCGACTTCGACCTCAAGGCCCACCAGGAGCACGCGGGGCGCGACCTGTCGTACTTCGACGACGAAACGAAGGAGCGGTTCATCCCGTACGTCATCGAGCCGTCGGGCGGCGTGGACCGGGCGGCGCTCGCCTTCCTGTGCGAGGCCTATTGCGAGGACGAGGCCCCCGACGACAAGGGCAAGATGCAGAAGCGCGTGGTGATGAAGCTCCATCCGCGGCTCGCGCCCATCAAGGTGGCTGTCTTCCCGCTGGTCAAGAAGGACGGCATGCCCGAGATCGCCCGGGGCATCCACGAGGCGTGCCGCGGCGCCGGGCTGGCGAGCTTCTACGACGAGAAGGGCGCCGTCGGCCGCCGCTATCGCCGACAAGACGAGGCCGGCACACCGTTTTGCGTCACCGTCGATGGCCAGACGCTCGACGACCGCACCGTCACCGTCCGCGACCGCGACTCCCTGAAGCAGGAGCGCATCGCGGCCGACGCAGTCGTCCAGCATGTCAGGCAGCACACCTGAGGACCTCTCGTGGAGACGCTTGCCGAACCTGCTCGAGAGATTCCCGTCACGGCCGAGGCCGATGTGGTGGTCGTCGGCGGCGGGCCGGGCGGCATCCTGGCCGCCCTGGCGGCCGCCCGGGAGGGCGCCGACACGCTGCTCATTGAGCGGTACGGCTTTCTGGGCGGAATGGCGACCGCGGGGCTGATGACCAGCTTCAACGGCTTCCGGAACGAGCACCCGCCCGACCACGTTCAGACCGTCCGCGGCTACGCGCAGGAACTGGTGGACCGGCTGGTCGCCGAAGGCGGGGCTTGCGGCTGCACGGGCCACGGAAACTTCGGCGACCTGACGCCCGGCGAATGCCCCTACGCCGTCAGCTTCGACCCGGAGGTCCTCAAGCGCGTGGCCCTCGAGATGCTCTCCGAGGCGAAGGTCCGCCTGAGGCTCCACACGTGGTTCGCGGGCGCCCACACGGAGGGCCGTCGAGTCACGGCCGCGGTCGTGGAGAACAAGTCGGGCCGACAGGCTGTGGCGGGGCGCATGTACGTCGATGCCACCGGCGACGGCGATGTCGCGGCGGCCGCAGGGGCGCGGTTTGATCGGGTGGAAAAATCCGGCGAGGGGATGATGCGAATGACGCTCATGTATCGTGTCGCGGGCCTGCCCAAGCCCGGCCCGGACGAGCGGCGACTATGGATCAACGGCGTGACGACGCAATGGGGGCCGTCGCCGGAGGGCCTGGACGGCAGCGACAGCGCGGACCTGACAACCGGCGAGATCGCCGCGCGGCGACAGGTGGCCGAACACGTGGCCAAGCTGCGGGAGAAGTGCCCGGACGCCGGTCTGATCGACACGGCCTGCGGCATCGGCGTGCGCGAGACGCGGCGGATCGTGGGGCTCTATACCATCACCGAGGATGACTGCCTCACCGGCCGACCGCAGGAAGACTCCGTCGCCGTGAGCGCGAATCCGGTGCCGAATTACTACGGGCCGCGGCGGTTCTTCGACCACCTGGGCTTCGAAATTCCGTATCGCAGCCTCGTGCCCGCCGACCTGGACAACGTCCTGTTAGCGGGCCGGTGTATCTCCGCCTGCCAACCGGCGTTCCAGTCCGCGCGAAGCATGGCGCCGGCGATGGCGATCTCGCAGGCGTCCGGCACGGCCGCCGCGATGTGCGTCGCCGCCGGCTGCCGGAATGCCGACCTGGATGTGCCGGCCCTACAGCGGCGGATCGAGCGGGCCGGGGCCGTGGTCCGCGTTCCGCCGCAGGAGCGGGCCAAGGCCGCGAAGGAGGAGGCCGAGTGATCGACGTCGCCAACATTCAGCCGCGGATGCTGATGGGTCCGGGGCCTTCGGACGTGAACCCGCGCGTCTTGGCGGCGATGGCCCGGCCGACGGTGGGGCACCTTGACCCGCAGTTCCTGGAGGTGCTCAACGACACGCGCGACATGCTGCGAATGGTCTTCCGCACCGAGAACGAACTGACGCTGGCGGTCAGCGGCACGGGGTCGGCGGGCATGGAAACGTGCGTGGTCAACCTTGTCGAGCCGGGCGACCGCGTGCTCGTCTGCGTTGCCGGTGTGTTCGGCACGCGAATGGCCGAGGTCGCGCGGCGGACCGGCGCGGAGGTCGTCACGATCGAGCGGCCGTGGGGGCAGGTGTTCACGGCTGAGGAAATCGCCGCCGCCTGCGAGCAGCACAAGCCCCTTAAGCTCGTTGGCATCGTCCACGCGGAGACCTCGACCGGCGCCGCCCAGCCGATTCCCGCGGTCAGCGAGGCGGTCCACGCCGCCGGCGCGCTGCTGCTGGTCGATGCCGTTACCAGCTTGGGCGGCATGGAGGTCTCCGTCGATGATTGGCGGATCGACGCGTGCTACAGCGGCACACAGAAGTGCCTGTCGTGCCCGCCGGGCCTGTCGCCGGTGACCTTCAGCGCGGCGGCCGAGCAGGCCATCGCCGCACGGCGGACGCCCGTCCAGAGCTGGTACCTCGACATGACGCTCGTGCGGAAGTACTGGGGTTCGGAGCGACTGTACCATCACACCGCCCCGGTGAACATGAACTACGCCCTGCACGAGGCGCTGCGGATGGTGCTGGAAGAGGGGCTGGAGGCGAGGTGGCGGCGTCACACGGCCGCCCACGAGGCGCTCAAGACCGGGCTCGAGAGGATGGGCGTGCGGCATCTTGCCGCCCCGGAGCACCTGTTGCCGATGTTGAACGCCGTCGCAGCAGCCGACGGCGTGGACGAGGCGGTCGTACGGAAGCGCCTGCTCGATGAGTACGGCATTGAGATCGGCGGCGGGTTGGGCGCGTTCAAGGGCAAGGCGTGGCGGATCGGCCTGATGGGCGAGAGCGCCACCATGAGGCACGTCGAGGCGTTGCTCTCGGCGTTGAGGGAAATCCTGACGTGAGGACATGGAGATCGAGATGATCACTGGAGTGGCCCATGTATGCCTGGGTGTGCGGGACCTCAACGTGTCCGAGGCGTTCTATCGAGACGCGCTGGGCCTGAAGCACGCGTTTGACTTCATCAATGAGGAGGGGAATCGCTTTGGCGCGTATTTCCACGTCGGCGGGCGGAACTTCATCGAGCTGTTCGAGGGCGACGCTGCCGGTCCTGTGGAAGGCCAGGCCTATCGCCACACCTGCTTGGAGGTGGACGACATCGAGAAGGCCGTCGCGGAGCTGCGATCCCGGTGCGCTGAGGTGACCAACCCCGTGCTGGGCAGCGACGGGAGCTGGCAGGCGTGGACTGCCGACCCGGACGGCAACCGAATCGAGCTGCACCAGTACACGCCAGAGAGCAAACAGACGCCATACCTGGCATAGCGGCGGTCTTCGCCGCGTGCCCACGTAGAATGAGGGGAGACCTTGGCCCAAAGGAGAATCTCATGAAGCGCGCAAGCTGGCTTTTGGTTCTGGGATTGGCGATGCCGGCCGCGGCGGAAGTGCAGACGCGGATCGTCGAGTACCGGGATGGCGACACCGTGCTCGAGGGCTACCTCGCCTGGGACGACTCGTTTGGCGACAAGCGCCCCGGCGTGCTGGTCGTCCACGAGTGGTACGGGCTGAACGAGTACGCGAAGTCGCGGGCGCGGCAGCTTGCGGAGATGGGCTATCTGGCGTTCGCGGCCGACATCTACGGCAAGGGCAGGCGGGCAAGCAACCGCCAGGAGGCGGCCGCCCTGACCGGGCCGTTCCGCGAGGACCGCGGGCTGATGCGCAGCCGCGCGCGGGCGGCGCTCCAGGTGCTCAAGACGCAGGCAATGGTCGCGCCGAACCACGTGGCCGCCATCGGCTACTGCTTCGGCGGGACGTGCGTGCTGGAACTCGCCCGCAGCGGGGCCGACTTCCAGGCGGCCGTCAGCTTCCACGGCGGGCTGAGCACCCCGGAGCCCAGGGACGCGAAGAACATCAAGGCCAAGGTGCTCGTGCTGCACGGGGCGGCCGACCCGCACGTGCCGATGAAGGAGGTCGCGGCGTTCGCCGAGGAGATGGAGTCGGCCGACGTGGACTGGCAGTTGGTGATGTACGGCGGGGCGGTGCACGCGTTCAGCAACCCCGATTCGGGCGACGATCCGTCCAGCGGCGCGGCCTACGACGCCGACGCCGACCGGCGATCGTGGGAGCACATGAAGCTGTTCTTCTCCGAGACGATCGGCCTGCCCGAGAAGGCGGGCGGCGTCGGGCACTTCATGCGCGAGAAGGTCGCCGAGCCGACCGTCGAGGGCGCCAAGGCCGCCGGCGAGGCCGCCAAGAAGGCGGCCGTGTGGACGTGGAAGAAGGTCACCGGCGACGAGTAGGCGGAGCTTCGCGAGCTGCCGACTGCGAACCGCGAACCCACGGCGCGGCGTTCAGGGCTCGGCCGCGTAGGCATCAGGTCAGGCACAGGAACGACCTGGACGCTCCGCGGGCGCCGCGGTTGCCTTTCTGTTTGCCCTCTGCTTCCTCGGCTTCCTCTGCGGCTTGGCTGAGGAGGGGGCTAGAATCTTCGGGAACCTTCACGCATGCCGGGCGTCTAACGTGTCGGAAACCCAAGGAACCCTGAACTTCCGGGAGATTTCGCCATGAGGAACCCACTGCGAACACTGGCCGCGTTGAGCATTTTCGCCTTCGTCGCCGGCGCCGCGTTCGGCGACGGCTTCATCGTGCCGATCCGTCCGCCGCACCCGCATCCGCACCGCCGGCCGATCCGGTTCCGCGGCTCCTGGGCGGTCAAGTACCACCACGTCGATGTCCGCGTGCGCGACCAGGTCGCTTCCGTGAGCATCGACCAGGTGTTCGAGAACACCGGCGAGGTCGAGAACATGGAGGTTGAGTACTTCTTCCCCGTCCCGCCGCACGCCGCCATCGACTCGATGACGCTCGTCGTGGACGGCAGGGAACTCACCGGCAAGCTGATGAAGGCGGAGGAGGCTCGCAAGATCTACGAGGACACCGTGCGGCGCCTCAAGGACCCGGCCCTGCTCGAATACGCCGGCTTCGGCCTCTACAAGACGCAGGCCTTCCCGCTCCAGAAGGGCAAGCCCGCCAAGGTCGTCGTCACCTACAAGGACGTCTGCCGCAAGGACCGCGACCTCGTCGAGGTCTGGTATCCGCTCAATACAGAGAAGTTCTCGTCCAAGCCGCTGGAGTCGGTCAAGGTCCGCGTGGACATCAAGTCAAAGGCCGACATCACGGCCGTCTATTCGCCGACGCACGACCTCGACGTGAAGCGCGAGGACCCCAAGCACGTTGTGGCCGTCTACGAGGCGAAGGACGAGCTTCCGGTGACGGATTTCCAGGTTTTCTACAAGGCCGCGAACGAGGCCGTGGGCGCGACGCTGATGAGCCACATGCCCGAGGAGGGCAAGGACGGGTACCTCCTGCTGCTGGTCAGCCCTAACCCCCGGGCGGCCGCCGAGAAAGCGGTCGCCAAGGATGTGGTGGTCGTCTTCGACCACTCGGGCTCGATGAGCGGGGAGAAGATCGTGCAGGCCCGCGAGGCGCTTGCGCACGTGCTGAAGAACCTGAACGCCGAGGACCGCTTCAATGTGGTGGCGTACAACGATGCCGTGGAGCCATTCTATAGCGTGCTGGTGGACGCGAAGCAGGCGAAGGTGGCGGATGCCCTGGACCGGCTCGACCGCATCGACGCGACCGGCGGGACGAACATCCACGAGGCCCTCACCGAGGCGATGGCGCTGTTGGATGGCGCCCGCGAGGCCAAGGCCCGCCCCGGCTACGTGATCTTCCTGACGGACGGGCAGCCCACCGTCGGCAAGACGCGCGAGCGGGACATCCTCGCGGATGTCAAGCAGGCGAACGAGACGGGCGTGCGGCTGTTCACGTTCGGTGTCGGATACGACCCGAACGTCCGGCTGCTCGACAAGCTGGCCATCGAGCACGGCGGGCGGAGCGACTACGTCAAGCCCAAAGAGCCGATCGAGCGGAAGATCTCCTCGCTCTACAACAAGATCAAGAACCCGGTGATGACGAAGCTGACGGTGGAGGTGGGCAACGTGCGGCTGAAGGACACGTACCCGCGCGAGCTGGGCGACCTGTTCGACGGCGACCAGATTCTGCTCGTCGGTCGGTATGATGCCAAGGACGCCCGCGACCTGCCCACGCGCGAGCGCGGCGAGGCGGCCGCACAACTCGTTGTCAAGGGTATCTACGAGGAGCGCGACCGCGCGTTCGAGTACAACATCGGCCTGCGGACCGCCGCCGACGGGCGCTACGGCTTCGTCGAGAAGCTCTGGGCCGTCCGGCGTGTCGGCTACCTGCTCGACGAAATCCAACTGCACGGGCAGAGTCAGGAGGTGGTCGATGAGATCGTCCGCCTGAGCCTCAGGCACGGCATCATCACGCCGTACACGAGCTTCCTCGCCGATGAGGAGACGCGCCTGAGCCGAGGCGGCGAAGTCCGTCGGCGCGCCCTGGAAAGGGCCGGACGCCTAGCCAAGTCCGCCAGCGGCGCTGAGGGGCAGTTCGACGCCATGAACCGCCTGGCGCTCAAGGAAGCCCCCCGCCCGTCGCCGTCGGCGATGCCGGGCGAGGCCGCCACCGGCGAGGCTGGGCAGGTCGCCGGGCCCCGGGCGGGCGTAAACTACGGCTACCGGACGGAAGCCGAATACGAGGAAGACAAGAAGGACGCGACCGTGGCGAACGTCCGCCAGTTCCAGGAGCAAGCGGTCTATCGCCGCGGGAAGGTGTGGGTAGCCGCCAACGCGGCCAAGATCGATCCCGAGCAGGACGCTGAGAGGATCAAGGACGTGGAGCGGTTCAGCGAGGAGTACTTCGAACTCGTCCGGCAGAACACAGTGGGCGAGAACCAGATCCTGGCCAGCCAGCAGGCGGGTGAGGAACTGCTCATCGTCCTGCGCGACCAGGCCTATCGGATCAAGTAACGGCGGGCCTGCCAAGGCCTGCGGTTCGACCGGGGGCGCGCGCCGGGCGGCGCGTGTCCCCGGATTCATGCGCTGTCGGCGAGCTTTTCCTCCGCTCCCCCGCATCCGGACGAATCGTTCGGTGTTCTACGTTCGCGGGCGCTAGGGCTGTTCGTGCCCACCGCTGTGCATTCCTCCGAAGGCTGTAACGAAAGGCCGAGCACCATGGTGAGAGCGAAGCTCGTGACGGCGGTTGTCTTCTCTGCGTTCTTCGCCGCCTGCGCGCACGCCGAAGCCGCCGATGAGGCGCCTGAGGCCGGCAGGACGGCCGGGCCGCTCGAGTTCGTGCTCATCCACGTCCATGACGTGTCGAGGAACCCGTGGAAGTACTTCCAGAACGACAAGCAGGCCTGTCCGCCAGGCATCCCCAAGGACTGGACGGAACCAATCGACTACGCCAACGGCAGGTGGCACGCGCGGTTCGTCATCCATCGCTTGGGCAACGGCAAGTATCCGTATGACGAGGCCCGCCTGCTCATCACGCTGCGCGATAACCCCGGCAAGGACGACGCCCACCCCCACGAGAAGCTCTGCATGTTCAGGACGACCGAGGTCGGCAAGGGCGTCGTGTATGCGTACAGTCACGTGGTCAAGGACCAGTTTCGAAAACGCGACTTCAGCTTCGCAACGCAGCCGGCCGCGATGGTCCGCACCCAGCCGCGCGTGCATGTGGAGAACGACAGGAAGTGCCACGACGTCCATTCTCGGAAGATGGCCGGGGCGTGGAAGAACGCCCCGGGGGCGAAGTCGTATCAGGATGTGGAGGACTGGATCTTCCCGCTGGAGTACAGCTACCAGGTGGTCGTCGTGCCGGCGGGCAAGGAGTTCACCGGCTGGGACAACTACCCCCTCAAGGGCGCCACGGTGGCCGGGGTGTACGTATGGGACGTCAAGGACTTGCCGCAAGTGGCCAAGGCGATCTCGGAGACGAAGGCGGGTGCGGCACTGCAGGCGGCTCGCAAGCTCGCCGGGCAGGACGGCAAGTCGGCCAGGCGAGCGGCCGAAGTGGCCGGGAAGCTGACGTCGTACTTCGAGGCCCGCGTGGAAGCGCTCAGAACGCTCGCCGGAGGCGATCCTGGGGCCGCCGCGTGGCAAGGCGAGCGCCTTGCGGAGCAGTTCGCCGAGAGCCCGGAGGCCGAGCGGATCGCCGCGCTCGTTCGGGAATGGTCTGCCGCGCGAAAGAAGCAGTCCGCCTGCTGCGTTGACCTTGGGGAGGAGTGCGGGTAGAGTCCCGCGGCTTGGAAGCGATGGCCCGGTTTGCAGGGGCTCGTCCGTGCCTGGAAGGAATCCTGAGATGAAGAACTCTGCGCTTTGTGCGGTTGCATGTGTGGCCCTGGCGGCGTGCGTCGCCTACGGGCTGGTTGATCCGAGCTATCAGCCCTCGCACGTGGTGGGCGTGCACAAGACGGTGTTCGGAGCGACGGTCTCGGCCGTCGACTACGAGGCCGGGCTCATCACGCTCAAGGTCACCACGGTTTGCATCGGGAAGTTTGCTCCGAAGCAGGTGGTTATCGACGGGGGCGAAGGCGACCCGATGGCCGAGTCGCCTCCGCTGATAGACGAAGTCACCGAAGGTGACACGGTCGTCGCGTATCTCTTCAAGGAGATCGAGGGGCACGAGAATGACGGGGTGGTGTTCAGTGCCGCCGGGCACTGGCACGCCGTGACGGCCGACGCCGGCGACCCGTCAAAGTGGACGTGGAACGAGGCGTTCGGCGACGCGATGTACGGTACGTTCAACGGCTCATCGAAGCGCCTGCTGGAGATGATGGCCGACACGGCCGCGGAGGGGATGTATTTCCCGGCGGAGCCCATCGTAAGGTTCGAGGCCGAGCGGGAGATCGGGCGGTTCGAGGGGCGCGTGCGCGGCGTAACGCTGTATGACCTCGACGGCGACGGCGACCTCGACATCTACGCTTGCCACGAGAAGGGGGGGCGGGCGTATGTCCAGAGCAAGCCCCTGGTGTTCGTGGATGCGACGGAGGCGCTCGGGCTGGCGGGCGTGGCGGGCGTGAGTTGCCACGTGGCTGACGCCGATGCCGACGGCCACGCCGATCTGCTGATCGACGCCACGATCTACCGCGGCACCGGGCGCGGATTCGAGAAGACGAACTGGCTGCTCCTGCCGGAAGAGACGACGGTCAAGATGTCTGCCTTTGTCGAGATCAATGGCGACGGCTGCCCGGACGTGGTCGTCTCTCGCGTGGGCGGGGGACTGGCTCTGCTGCTGAACGGCCCGGGCAAAACCCTCGAAGACCGTTACTTCACGGACGCGACAAAGACGGCCGGGCTCGACAAGGAGGAGTGCGGCGGCGGGCAAACGGGCTTCTTCGCCCCCGGTGACCTCAACGGCGACGGCCGGATGGACCTGCACTACGCCGCGGGCGAGGGCTTCCTGCTTGCCCAGGACGAAAAGGGCGTGTTCTTGCCGCTCAAGCATGAGATGAACCTGGACTACCAGGTCATCGGCGCCGATGAGCCGGGCCTGACCGGGGCGGGTTGCTTCGCGCCCTTGTGGCGGCCGGGGAGTTGGGATGTCTTGGCCGCCGGCGACATGCACATCACGGCCGTCACGCGCGAGGATGGCAAGTGGCTGAACGTCGCCCGCTACGGTAACGAGATTCGCGACGTGCGCACGGCGCACCTCGGCTGCCTGGCGGCGGACCTGAACGTGGACGGCTACGTGGATATCTTCACCATTTGCCGTCGGACTGACACCCAGAACATGTTCCACACGAACCGCGGGTACGGCTCATTCATGTTGGATGAGAACTACCCGCCGTCGGACTACGTGGCGTTCCCGGACAAGGTGTACAAGGTGGGCGCGTGGGGGGCGGCCGCGGGCGACGTGAACGGTGACGGGGCGCCCGACCTGTTGCTCGGGGGGGCGGACGGTGTGCTGCGGCTGACGATGAACCATTCTCTCAGCCTGCGGAAGCCCCGGAAGCGCCCGGCGTACCACGAGCGGATTCAGGAGTTAGTTGCCATTGTAACGGTGCGCGTGAAGGGCCCGCTGGGCGTGCTGAACGCGGATGTCCGGCTGCTGAACGCCGAGGGCGAGACGGTTGGCCGCGAGGTGATCGGCTCGAAGGTGCTCACCGGGTGCCGCGGGCCGGATGCGGTGAGCTTTGCTGTGCGCCGGCCGGGCAGGCACACGCTGAAGGTGCGCTACGGCGACGGACTGACGCGCACCTGGACGGTCGAGCTCAAGCCCAAGGAGCACCGGGCCGTCGAGGCCACGCGCGACGGCAGCAGCCCCGCGACGCAGCCGGCGGGCGGCGAATGACGCGGGTGCCACCCTCCTGCGTTTCCGCAAGAGCGTGTGGCGGCATGCTCCTGCCGGCGTAGAAGCGTGGCAGCCGGCCTTTGTGGCCTTTGTGATTCGCCCCGCGGTCAGCCGAGTTCTGTGAGGGCGACGCTCCCGGCGAGCCGGTCGGCAAGGGCGGGGTCGAACGTCGCGGGCAGTTCGTGGCAGGCCGCTGCCGAGGCCGTCGCCACCGCATGCGACAGGGCGGCTTTCGGGGATAGCTCAGCGCCGCCCGGCTCGGCGGCCCCGATCGGGGCGCCACGGTTTGGTTGCAAGCCGTGCGGCACGGGCTGCAAGCAGCCCGTGGCACACGCCACGAAGGTGCCCAGCAACACGTCTCCGCAACCGACGGTGTTTTTCACGTCCAGGGGCTCGGTCACTCGTGCGGACCATGCCTCGCGCTCGCGAACAAGTAGGGCACCTTCAGCGCCGCGGCTGACCAGCACGAACCCCGCGTCGGGGAACAGGCGCCGGGCGGCCGTCACCTGCGCACCGGGCTTGACGAGCGGCTCTTCGGCCAACTCCGAAAGCTCCGCGACGTTCGGAGCGAACAGCCACAGCGGCAGTCCGGCCGCGGTGCGGAGGGCGTCGCCGCTGGTGTCGACGGCGACGCGGGTGCCTGCCTTGTGGCAGCGCGAGGCCAGCCCCGCAAGGGCCGCCGGTGCGAGGCCCGGGGGCAGCGATCCGCTGAACACGACGGTCGCGCCGTCGCCCGCGCGCTGCTCCAGGCGTCGCCCCAGCCGTGCCACGGACAAGTGATCGACGGGCAAGCCCACGTCGCGGAAGTGCGTCACGGTGCCGGTTTCCCGAGCAAGGATCGAGACGTTCTCGCGAGTTCGTCCGGGGAGGTCGAGGAAGGCGTCCTGCACCTGGGGGTCCTCGAACAGCGCCGCGAACTCGGCGCGGTTGTCTTTGCCAACGAACCCCGCGGCCGTGCTCGCGACGCCCAGCGAGGAGAGCGCCCGGGAGACGTTTACCCCCTTGCCGCCCGGAGTCCGGGAGATCTCTCGGGCGACTTGGTGCTCGCCAGGCAGAAGCCGGCGAACTTCCAGGAGGCGGTCGACGGCCGGGTTCAGCGTGACGGTGATGATGTTCGAGTTCGGCATGTCGGGATTATAGCGGACCCACGTACCTACTCATACGCGGCGGCCAGCGCGAGGTGTTGGGCGCCGACACGCTTCCACGGGCCCCATCGGAACAGGGCGGCGGCCAGAGCGCCTTCGACGACGATGGAGATGGTCAGCGCCGCCCAAACGCCGATGACGCTACCCCAGGCCCACGCCAACAGGTAGGCCAGCGGGATGCGCAGGACCAGCATGCCGAAGGCGGTGACGAGCATTGGGCGCAGCGTGTCGCCCGCCCCGATCATGGCTTGTCCGAGCACCATGGTCAGCGTCATCATGACGAAGCACGCGGCGAACCAGCGCAGGTAGCTGGC